>QQTW01000332.1_pt1 | contig 29125 bp, 33 predicted proteins | sample 1904831 | NCBI WGS metagenome assembly QQTW01 (sample SAMN09435610, study PRJNA476489) | Subsurface metagenome, whole genome shotgun sequencing project.
AGCAATGATTGCAAGCGCAATTGATTGTCATCTGTTTACTTGTTTGTAAACATGCTTCGTCTGATATGGATACGAGATGGAATGCCATATGCACGAAGGTTGGAATGTGAGGATGACGTCACTGACACCTTGAGGAAATCCTGGCATTGGAATCTGATGCCCTGGGAAATCCTTGCAATGGGAATGATGTTACATGTTGCTTGGTAAGTCAATAATGGTATCTCCACGCACAGTCTAGGCTAGTGATAATAATCTCAAGCGCTTCAATCCAAATGCCACCGTACATAATCCAAAAGTGCGAAATCTCCAACTCGTTGCTCGTCACATCATTCCAAATCCCACCCACAAACCCTCACTTCTTCTGCTGCTCCTGACCCTTACCACCACCACCAAAGAGTCCTCCTACGTAGCCGCCGGCGCCCTTCGCGCCCTCGCCCAGCTTTCCGGCGCCGGCTTTCGCGTTGTTCGTGAGCGGGTCGGTCACTCCGCCCAGCGGACCGGGAGCCGTGTGGCCTTGTTCGTCCTTGCCGCCGCGCTCGGCGCGATTGATGCCCTCCTTGCTGACCATGTTGCCAACGCCCTCGCCCAGGCCGCCCTTGCCGACCTGGCCGGCGACGAGGTTGTTGACGCCGTCTTGGAGGTTGTCTACTTGCGATATGCCGGTAACCTTGGTCTTGGAGAGTTGGTCTGATGGAGAGTATTAGTGAATGGCGTATAGTAGAAGACTAATTCTGAAATGACATATGTATTGCACAGCTCGTCATCAGACGATGTGCAAGATGAGACGATTACCCAAAGAAAACACGCACCTTTGGTCGCATATGAGGCCTTGTTATCCTTGCCCCACAATCTGAGATACTGATCCTCGAGCCAAGGCACCCAGTTCTCGTACTGCTTGTTGTACTGTTGCTTGGTCCAATCCATGGTGATGATGAGATGCTTTCGATAGAGTTGTAAGACGATGGTCAAATTGCTCTAAGACTGAGCAGAATAATGATTAGCTTTACTTGCCTTGCTGCAAAGTAATTAACGGGTAGAGCTTACTGAAATTCAAGATCTTGTGTGCTTTGCTATTGAACGAGGAAATGGTTGGGTTCAAGTATATCTTGTGTAAGAATGTAAAGAGAAGAGGGAGCCTGTTTATGTCTAAAGGTTGGTGATGCTCCTGTGACTTGGAAACTACTGACGTCACCCCCACCCTCCCACACGAACGCCCTGCAAAGGCTGCGATTGGGCAAGGCACTGTGGCACATTATTACACAAATCACACGTCTGAGCAGATACTGTACGGTATGTATTCTTTAGTGCAGAGCTCCTTATCCTCCACCTGAACAGGTCCAAGGATAGACTGTGTTCTTTGGAAGAGAGCTTCTTTTCCTGCGATACCTGGAGTGACCCAATCAACCAGTCTAAGAAAGCAAGCATCGACATCCACCCTTATGTCACGCTGAAGCCTCCATATCCGTCCCAGCATGATATTTACCCTGCCCATCCAAGCTCAAAGCTGGAGATCCGCAACAAGTGAAGAACCGAGACCTCTCTGCACCCTTTAAGAAACTATTCAACCGCCACATTGGCCACGGCCCGTCGCGGCAAGTGTCCTGGCGTAGAGTACTGCGTCATGGACGAGATCCTCCGTCGCCGCTCCTCAATGTTGAGTCTGTCGCCCGGGGAATCGCCCGGGGAAGCTGGCGGAGTGGACCGATCCAGCGATCGCCGTCTTGCTTCGGCCCGCAGCAGAGAAGACGTCGGTGGCAGTCGGCTCCGAAAGGACGGTGACGGCTGCGACGAGCCTGCGGATTCTGTTGCCGCCTTCATGAGATTATGATATGTAGGTGAGGACTGTTCGTCCGGTAGAGGGTGATTCGACGTGTACTCCCGGCTCGCTCGTTTCTGCTGCCGTGAGGTGATGCTACTCGCCAAGCTCCTCCGTCGTTCCGAGATGAGTTCGGTAAAGGCCCGCGAGGGTGCCCTGAGCGTGGAGCTGGCGCCATCATCGTCTCTTTCGCTGTGCCGAGTCCGTCGCAGAGTCGTACCGGAGCGACGTACATGACCGGCGTCAGAAGCCGCCGTCTCGTCGTGACTGGCAGAGCCGACTTCCTGAGGCATAGCCGACGCAGGCACACTGCTGCGTCGAGCCTGAATCCGACTCAGAGCCAAACTGGGCGTTTTCAGTTGCCGCGGAGCATGTACGGTTTCTGAAGATTCGGTTCGCTTTGCGAGTCGAGCGGTATGAGGAGTACTGCCGTTGGTTTCCGTGTCACTGATGGACGGGTCGTCGGTGCCCACATGCAACCGAGTCCTGGGGCTCGAGACGCCGTGCTGACTATCGCAGAGAGCGATACATAACTCGGTCAGACTCCTGCACATGTTGTCCGCCTTTCTTCGCATCTGCCGATCCGAAACCGATGCACCATTGACGCTCGATGCGGGATTGAAAGCTGTGCTCTGCAGGCCTGCGCCGCCGGTAAGCATGGCCAGCTGCAAAGCATCGAGTGCTGTGAGCTCAAGAGTTTTGTAGAGATGTGGATTCAGGACGGGCTTGGCCTTCGCCAGCGCTGAATGCAGCAGAGGATGTATGTTGGCGTACTGCGGTCCGCCCACGGCGTTCTCGGATGCCACGAGGCATTTCCGGTTGTTCCTGGGTGAGGACGATATAGTTGTAACTGTGGTAGTGGCCGTGCGAGGTCGCTCGCCCGAGCCGTTAGATATGGATGCCCCCGGCTGAGATGGCATCTTGCCGGAGAACTCGAGCTTCCTTATTCGAGATTTGAGATCGCCCAGCTCGTCCCAGACGCTTGACGGTGCGGTTACCGATTCGGCAGAGTCGCTGCCGTCGGCGCGCCCGTTCGAGGCAGGTTCTGAATACAAGACTATTGGAGGGGACGAGTTGAATTGCGGGTGGGAGTGTGTGAGATGTGAGGATCTGAAGGCGTGATTACGTAGCGGCGTTTGCGTCGATTCTGTGATGGATGTCCTTCTCCTCCTAGACTGAAACTGTTCGTGCTGTCTTTCATCGTTCGTCGATGTCATGTCTAGATAGTGCTTGTGCTCGGAATGATGGAGGGATCGATGACTCGCATAGGTAGACGGAGTGATTGGCGAATATGTTGACGGGCCATCGCGTGTCGAGCGAGAATCGCCCGCTGGCTGCACTGGATGAGTGAGGCGTCGCTGATGCCCTTGCGATCGAGGTGCGGCATTGCTGGTACTGTGAGTAAGAGGCTGCCCGCTAGATCGCGGCCGGTTCGTGTCCGGTGGATTCGGTTGGGACGAGAAAGAAGGTCGATGTGAATGTGCTGTGGTCCGACTCTATAAATTCCGTTCACGTCAGCCGACTGATCTCAAGTGACAGGGACTCATAGCAAGACCACAGGACGAGCCTGGACAGATGAGACTAATTGTGCCGCGATAATGGCCACTCACTCTTGCACCAATCACATCTGCGACATTGTGACGAACCGGGCTGTCCTCTGCGATATTCAGGAAAACATCCTCCCCATTCGTTATCGTATTGTCATCGTCGGCTCTCGAGTTGTTGCTGCGACTCGGACTCTGTGATTGATCGCGTTTGCTCCGTTCGCGCAGGTCGCCGTTCCCCTTCACATGTCCACTATAGCCGTTGTCCTTCCGGGACCTCGATTGAGGCCCATCTGAGGCCACATCAGACTGCCTGTCTGCATGCAGAGACATCCTCCAATTCGAAGCCGTCGTGCTCTCTGACGTGGTAGATCCCCTTCTGGCGATAGCTCTTGTGGGAAGATTGCTGGATGCGCTTCCGGGTCGCGATCCTCGATCACTGTATTGATCAACCTTGGCCGACCGAGACGACGGCCGATACTTGGAGATGTAATCTCGCGCCGAATCCTCCGGGAGAGAATTGCGAGTGATCAAAGCAGGCGGGGGGCCCAGAGAGTTTGCTACGCCATGACTGCTGTGCGACGCAGGGGGCCGTCTGCTTGTTGTGGACCTGGCACGCGTGATCGGGGAAGGACCAGGAAGCTGGAGCGACTCCCTCAGCCTCGAGTGAGTAGTCGATGCCAGAAGTGCGGTTTGCAACCTCGAGAGCGAGGTCGCGTTTGCAGGCGGTCGGCGACTGCTCGATCGCGGACTGACGGCTGGAGAGGCCGATGGCGTAATAAACGATGGTTGAAGTAATGTATGCGGCTCGGCCGAGCTAGCGGCGACGGAGACAGACGCGGCAGAAGAGGAAGCGTCTGAACGAGAGGATCTTGCTGCTCGCGGTCGCGGTCCCGTCTCACGAGGAGCCTTTTCCGAGGTGTGAGAAGGCTGAAGCGCGTCCAACATCGGTACCGTGGGCGATAGTGCTGGGGTTGGAGCAGACGCCGGCGCAGTGTCTTCTCTCCGAGTCCCTGCCGTCCCGAGTAGCGTTCATGTATTGTATCAAAACAACCCGGCAACCCACCTTTGCCTCAGATAACGGGCAAACACTTTTGTTCAGGAATCTCTCACGATGCCATCTGTATTTGAACGCGCAGGAAATCTTTGTACGGCCACAACTTTGGACTCACGCCAGATCCAATGTTTGTTGCCGGTCTGTGCAACGCCCCGCTCCACAAACGACAATTCCAAGTTACTCGGCATTGCGTCTGTTGTGCCCGTGTCAAAAGCAAAATGGTCGGATCAGAGGACAGTCTATCCCGTACGCGATGGCGTCGAGTGCCAAGCCGACTTTCAGTCTGTCACCACAGTTCAAAGATAGTTGATCGGGCCAATGTCATGGTGAAAACGTGTCACCAGTCCGAACGCTGTATCCGCTTCCACAGCTCCTATCACGAGTTGACACCCTCATCTATCACTGCTTGTGTGCTCACCGACGTCAGCAATAAGGACTCAGCCCTTGGATGCATCGTGCTGCGGCAAGACGAATTGCCAATTGTCAAATGTCTGGTTGATGGCGTCCGCACTAATGTACGCGGAGCTTGATGGGTCTACAACCATTATGTCAGATATTGACAGGGAAGCTCGTCCATCAATTTGGGTGTTGGCCATGGTGACCAGAGAAGATGAAGGTCGTGTTAATATTTGATGCCTACCACGTAGGTGATGAAGTAGGAAGGAATTCATATTTCCTAACTTTGATTCTTTATAACGCTGTAAAGCGTCCCGCTGCAACCTCCTCTATGTCCTCTTCTCACCTGCAGAGCAGAAGGAAAGAAACCAAGCTTCCCCGAATCCTATCTTCCAAGCTATAAAACTAGTGTTGGTGATTCTGGAAGAGATTTCAACGTCTTTGAGCGGCAATACCTCAGCTACTAAGTATGGAAGCTGCCAACTATCATCTGATCATTCGGCCTCTATCACAGTTAGTGCAATATCTCTAAACAGGTTGGGTTGAGTTTCGACTCTTCAGCATAGAAACGGGCACAAGGGCAGGCGTGAGACCGTTCATGGACAACGTCAGGCTAGGTTTTTTTTTATCATCTCTACGAAACGCGAACCCTCGATTCGATGCAATCGACGCAATCCGAAGGAAACAGCCATCAAACCGCTTCGGCAGCGCAAAGTAGGAGAATGCAAGGTCGAGACACTTCCGTTGGGATACAGGGAATATGGCATTCACTTGGTTTAGGATTGCGAGTAATCTACCTAGGTATTGAAAGACGGCCATCTCTTTTCGAGGCCTTGCTTCCGCCAGGATCTTCTAACTCTTGTAACGGTCCCTTTGACCTCCTCACTCATCTAGCATGCACATATGCTTGACATATCATCAATAGCAACGTCAACCTCAGATTCCTCGGCGACAGCCAGTCTACCTCCACATCCGCTCTACCCAAATTGTTCGAAAAGCTACACATCCTTCGTACGCAGCCGGGCTGAAGGCAACTTATCAATCTCCGTCTCCACCAATTCCAGACCCGACAGACTCGGGTAGCGTTTGCTGAAGTTTGCTTCCCAGTCCTCTGCGTTTTGCGTTGGTGAGACCTCTGCTGCCTGCACCAGAGGTCTCTGCGCCAGAGGAGGTCTTGTAGCCGATCCTTGGGTTGTCTCAGGTTTGATGCCGGCCCGTAAAGCTTTGGGTTTAGGCGGGGCATTGGGACGAGGAGGCTGCGTAGGTGGTGCAGAAGGCGGTTTGGAATCTCTCGAGGGTTTGGGTGCTTTGGAGTAGGGATCCGAGGTCACTGGCCGAGCGGCGACCGAAGTCGTCGGCATAGGACCATCATTCCAAGTCGCGGGCTCGCCCTTCTCCGCATCGTTGAAATGCCCGTATCCCTGGGCAGTGCGAGCCGGCACCGGTTTGGCGCCGTCCAGAAGAGACTTGACGCGATTCTGTATGGTCGATGCTCTCGTTACGCCTGGGCCTGCTCTTCGGCCTTCGCCTTGCTCAGCCAGGCGTTTGCGGAATTCCGCCGCCGCTTGGGCTACTCGCCTTTCCTCCTGGGAGAGACGACGCCGCTCGAGCTCCCGGCGCACCTCGGGCGTGAGCGGCTCCGTCTCGTCGATTGCGTCCTCACCCTCGCTCCGTCGCTGCATGGGCTCAGATGTGGGTTCCGTTGCACGTGGTGAATCCAGTTCGGCCGATAGAGGACTGTGACTGCGAGGCTCGTGCAGCGTCGAATTTCCCTCGAATCGGCGGAAAGCTTCGCCGAATTTGCTGGCAAGTATGTTCTTGGTGCCGGAGAGAGACATGCCGGGCAGACTGGACCGCTTCGATTTTCTGTGGTTGCTGAAGCCGTGATGTTGCTTCTTCGAGGATTCGTCGCCCTCCATCGCACGTAGAAACTCCATGTCCGATGAGATCTTGGTTTCGTCCTGGCCTGCAATAGCGTCGCCGGATGAGGTAGGCCTCGCCGAGTTCATAGTGCCTCCGGCTCCGCCAAAGGAGAGTTCCTTTCCGGATTCGTACTGCTTGAGATAATCCATATTTGAATTGATGTACATGCTTGCGGGCCTTGATCGCGTTTCGGCGGACTTGGATCGGCTGATGCTGTCGCCGATGTCGAGCGCGGAGGGGCGCTGCCCTTCCAAGGACGGCCGGGACGATGCGGGCGACTTGGGCAGCGAAACGGTCGGGGTGTGGGACTTTGATCGATGCGTATCGATCAGAGATGGGCGACTCGGAAAGGCATAGCCGGGCTTGAATGAACCACTGATCCTTTGACTTCTCTGCGATGCATGAACCAGGTTTGGAACGGGATCGGTGGTGGAAGGAAGAGGTAAGCCAGGAACGACTTGTTGCGGTGTATTCGACATGGAGACACTGGATGGTAGAGGAGGTGAAGGCGCAGTCATGGTTCCGGTCGACACCATAACGGGTCTTTGTGGTGTAGGCTGATGCACGAGCGGGGGTTGATATGCTCTCTCATTATTGTGTTCCATACCTGGACTTTTGACCAAGACTGGGTTAGATGGGGCTGTGGTATGCCGTGATGAAGACGCGACCACTGAAGAGGGCTGGGCAAAAGCATCATCAGCTAAGGCTTGGGTCACGCGCTCCTTCAGGTCCTCATGAGCGCCGGCCACTGCAGTCGACGCAACTGTTGTTTGGCCAAACTCAAACTTCGCTCCGCGATCATGCAGAAGCGAGAATTCGTCAAGAGAAGGAAACCGAGCGGCAAGTTCATCAACTGCAGCCGCTCTGACAGGCGCGGATGCAGAATCCAGAGCCGTAAACGGATCGCTCACCGTCCCTCGGGCAGGAGAAGGACTGGGTTTGCTGGCTATGGCCGCTTGGACCGGCGCCTGAGGCCTTCCGCGCCGCATGGGCGTGACCTCTGGAATTGCAGTGGCCTTTGGTAGTGGGACAGCTTTCTGGAGGCCAATTGCAGGTGGCGATGCAACTTGAGTCGCCGATGGAGGGAGTTGCTCGTTTCGACGCGCTTCGGAATGTGTACGCTGGGCGTATATCTAGCTGGTTCAGCTTCTTCTCCGCAAGGAAATTGGGAAGGGGACTTACGTCCTTGATGGGCACCTTTGTGCCGCGCATTGAACAGACTTCTTGCATAACCTGATATATATTCGGTCGCTTCTGTGGGCTTTCCCGCAGCATCCAAGCTTATCACTAGGTCAGAACCCTTCCAGAAAACAACAAGCTGCAGGAGCAGTACCTATCAACTTCTTGGTCCTCTCAGAGAAGTTAGGATGCGCAGGGTATTTGAAGGTCGCATTCAATATTGCCATCTGCCCTTGCTCTTCGAACGGTGTCGTGTAGTAACATAACTTGTAGAGAAGGACACCCAATGCCCAGATATCGCTCTTCTCGTCTATGGGCTGTTTCCGGTAGACGTCGACCATTTCAGGACTGCGGTATTGCAGGGTCGTGTGTCTCTGGACGTCGTCTTCTATCAGCCTACCCTCAGCAGCGGTCTTTGCAGCAGGCCTTGGCGGAGCTGCTGACCCAAAATCACACAGCTTATAGGTTGGAGACGTCGAGCCCGAGATGAGGACGTTCTCGACTTTGAGATCTCGGTGGAGTAGCGGAGGTCTCAAATAATGCATGCAGGCGACCCCTTCAGCAACGTCGGAGAAAATCTTCAGTATCTCTGGCTCCGTCAGGCGGTATTGCAACCTGGTATTCATGAAGTCGATCAGGCCTCCGCCTTCGCAATACTCCATGAGCAGGAACACCTCGTAGCCACCTCCTTTGAGCTGAGAAGCGTGCGAATCAATGTACGTGACAATGTGCGTATGTCCCTTTAGCTTCTTCATGGTCTCGACTTCTGTGCGCATGCTGGCAAGAGCTTCCTTGTCCGGAACCGCGACCCTCTTGAGAACAGCCACGTCCGACCTCTGGCCTCCATCTTTTGGCACGCGTACGACGTATACATGAGCGAAGCCGCCCTCTGATAGATATTTCTCTACGATCACCCTGTGGCTGCCGACCTGGACTTTAGTTCCCGGCGCAAAGGTGCCTGGACGGGTTTGCGACACTGGAGCCGCCGCTGGATGAGCACCGAGTTGACGCGCAGCGGGCGCGAGGGTGCCAGCAGGTAGATGAGACGCCGAGGACATGGCTGTATCAATTACTGGACATCGAGCCAACAGCCAGCCAGCGTGACCGGATGTTGTTGCGGACTTCAGTCCGAGATACTCCACCGAGGTACCTAGGCATCCAGTTCCGACGCTCTGGATACATAACATTTAGGAGAGCCTAACTCAAAGAAGCAATATTCGAGGTCCAGATGTCCGGAGTCTAGACGTCAATGTCTTGAGAACCAGATCTCAACATCAATCAAATCGCCAGATAATGATGACAAATGGTGCAAGTTTGTGCCTCCAATTATATGTATGTACTGTAGCTTTGATATATGCCAGCAGAGGTCTAGAAGTGGTTACAACGGCAACCCTTGATATTATCTGAATACGCCTAAGCTCGGCAATGCAGCAACACTTTATGGATTTATTGATGGATAACTCGCTCATCTCTCTGCATGAAGTAATATCCCTAAGGGATGTAAAGCGCAAACAGACTCTCTAGACGTGGAGGCCGACTCTTTGATTTCCTTATATGCCTTGAGTGCATTTACCCGATCACCTGTATATTGAACGCACCACAATCAACTCCTTGTTAACCAAATCTGTTTCCCACCACATTGTGGTTAGGTAGTTAAAGAGCCAGATGCTGTGCTCTTGATGGTGTAAAATATCCCCGCCATCTGATACTAGAAAGTCGAGACTGACCGTGTCATTAAGCGTCCCAAGAAGCTCTCTGCACATGTGGCCTTTTTATTCCCTGATACGGTGTATGCCGGGGAAATAGTGGTTGTTGTGTCAGCCATCTTAGTCATAATGAGATTCTTTCCCAACTCATGCGAGATGCTCTCCGACCACGGAAATCGAGCCAAACGTTGGCCGGGGCTGCAATTGCTTTGTTGGAAGGGGTTGAAAGGCGTCGCGTCAAAACGTGCGCTTCGGGAGCGGGTTCAGCTCGTAGGGCGAAAGCTTCTCCTCAACGCAGTCACTCAGCCAGTGGTAATTTTGGTCAAGTAGCCTTGCTGATAACTGATGCGAGCAAAGACTGGGCGTTGTGAGAAGAACGTCTTGTGGAAGTTACGAATATACATCCATTACTGTCCGAGGAAGGCATCCGAAAGATATTCATCAAAAAGAGAGATCAAAAGACACCAGCGGATGAGGGCTCCTGAGATAGCCACCGTCTTTCGTGGGAATCGAAAACATCCAAGTCCAGTCGCGCCTGCTCGATCTGGGTTGACATGGATCACAGATAAGATGGAAGGAAACTTGGTAAGTGCAGAAGAATGGCCTAGACTGGAGGATTCGAATACGGAACATCCTTTAGCGAGAAGATCCTGGGCGTTTCGAGTGAAACTCTGGTGGGATATCGCGAGGCTGAGCAACGTGTGCCTTGGTCGCGAAACGCTTCTTGCGCGCTAAGTAGAAAAGAATGACCGTTCAAATGTATCAAGCCCAGTGGTTTTGATACCTCTGAAGGGATCCGACGAGACGGTAAACCGCGTAGCATTAGTAGTATTAGTCTGAGGTAGGAATCCATAGGCAAATTTGGCCGGTGGAGTCAGTCGTGAGTCGTGACTCTACGCTCCCGCTCGGGGCCGAGGTCGCCAGGTAAAATCTCGGTTTTACGATAAGCCGGTTCCGAGCCACCTCACCAGCAGACCCCTCTAGTCATTGGGCCTGTTCCAGGATTGACCGGTTGTGTTTGACATACATACCGCTCTCTTTTGAACGACTACCTTCGAGTCCTAATTCCTCTCCCCGACGTTACTTCAACTGCGAACACTCCGCAAGCACTGTTATATGACCGGCTAGCAAGATTGAATGCCTTTTGGACCACACCTACCTATCTCACTCCGCGCGAAGACGACCACTCGCCGGTGACACCAGAGCTCCACTGCGCGGTAAGAGTTTCCTCGTGGGCACCGCGTCGACGTGCTAATGCTCATCGACAGCGCTGCCATATCCCTTGCTGAACTTGCAGGTAATCCCCCAGACCACGTGTACCCACACCGTGTTACTGTGTTGTTGCGAGGAGTTGTGGACGAAGATCCCATTGCTTCAATGTTCAGTTCGACGCATCAACGCATGTGGCTGAATCAGCGTAGCCAGTCGACGCCTCTGAAGTCGCTACCTGGCAACATGTCGCGCTCTCGACCTCATAACCGCTCGTCCAGCAACTCACGCTCAAACTCCTCCGCATCCACATCTCCAGACCGAGGCGGCGACGACGACAATGATTCTTTTACGCTGTTCCCGGACGATTCCCAGTCGTCTCTCGGGCTATCGGTCAGCCAAGAGCTCAGCGATGATTCTGCCATGCATGTTCTCGAGGAGCGGTGCCGCCTGTCGCCCATCTGCCGTCTCCCGGCTGAGATACTCATTTCCGTCTTCTCAAAACTCTCCTCTCCCGCCGACCTCAAGGCGTGCATGCTCGTGTCGAAGGACTGGGCGCGCAACAGCGTCGGCTTACTCTGGCATCGCCCTCAGACAAATGGCTGGACAAGCTTACACAATGTGCTGCGGTCCGTGCGGAAAGCAGACAGTCATTTCGCATATAACGAGCTCGTGAAGCGGCTGAACCTCTCCAACCTGGGATCCCAGATAAGCGACGGCGTCCTCATGTCCTTCATCAACTGCAAACGGATCGAGAGGCTCACCTTGACCAACTGTTCAAAGGTCAGCGACCTGAGTCTTGCCCATATGCTTGAGGGAAACCGGGCACTCCTGGCTTTGGACATTACCGGGCTAGAGTGCATATCGGACGTGTCGATGTACTCGCTTGCCGAAAACTGTGTTCGGCTGCAGGGACTCAATGTCACGAATTGTAAACGGATAACGGACGCATCTCTGGAGGCCGTTGCGAGAAGATGTCGGCATGTCAAGAGGGTAATCGCCTAGAAAGACCTTTCTTTAGAATTTCAGCTCACATCTCTCTGTAGCTCAAGTTCAACCACTGCGGGCAACTCACGGATAGGTCCATCCTGGCATTTGCCATGCATTGCCACCACATCCTCGAGATCGACCTGTACGACTGCAGAATGCTGGAGAATGATTCCGTCACCACCCTAATCAATGAAGGCGGACATCTTCGCGAGCTGCGCTTGGCGCATTGTTCACGTATCACCGACTCGGCTTTCCTGAACCTTCCACGGGACACGGCTTACGAAAGCTTGCGGATATTGGACCTTACCGATTGTGGCGAACTGCAAGATGCCGGCGTGCAAAAGATAGTTTCGGCGGCTCCGCGTTTGAGGAATCTGGTTCTCGCCAAATGTAGGCTGCTCACTGACCGGGCAGTCCTCGCTATCACGAAGTTGGGGAAAAACTTGCATTACATTCACCTTGGCCACTGTTCCCGGATCACGGACGCCGGAGTGATTCAACTGGTCAAGATGTGCAACAGGATCAGATACATTGACCTGGCATGTTGCCAGAATCTCACAGACAATTCCGTGCAGCAGTTAGCAACGTTGCCGAAACTGAAGCGAATTGGGTTGGTCAAGTGTGCCAGTATCACCGACAGAAGCATTCTGGCTCTGGCAAAACCGAAGCAAGCGAGCCACGGAGGACCGCTGTCACCCAGTTCACTTGAGCGAGTGCATCTGAGTTATTGTATCCTCCTTACTCTGGCAGTGAGTTTCTTCAGTGAAGCATATATCTGGCTTATCTCACAATGGCACAGGGAATCCATGCGTTACTGAATAATTGTCCACGATTGACACACCTCAGTCTGACCGGGGTCCAAGCGTTCCTTCGGGAAGACCTGATCGTATTTCGCCGCGAAGCACCTCCAGGTGAGACTGAGCTGGCATGCAGCTTCGAGATTTCTTCACGCCAACTCTAACCCGCAATCTGCAGAATTCAACGAGCACCAACTCCACGTCTTCTGCGTCTTCTCAGGCCCGGGAGTCACGCGGCTGCGGCAGTATCTCAACGCCGACAACATCGTACCCAACTACGAAGCCGACGGCGAGCCCGACGGGACCATGTACGACGACGGCGACGAACTCGACAGCAACGGCGGCACGGTGATCAACGTCCATCAGCAGGTGACGGGCATGATGGGCGCCACGGCCCTCGAGGAGGTCGAGGACGATTTTGGCGAAGGCAGCGAGCTGCTTGGGTAAATGTATCATGATCATGAGTCTTTTTGGTCGGCTGGCTTTTCCAAGGAGAGGAACGACTGTCATGGCTCATTTTGCAGCGGGTGTGAGAGTTCACGGTGTTGTGATTGATATATGGGCCTGCGACATGGGAAGGTCGGGGGGGACTGTGCTTTTCACGGCCGAGTCTGTAATGCGCTAGATACCACTTCGAAGGCCTGTAGCCTCTAGAGAATTTCAATTTGGTGTACCTGATTACGTGCATCGGCATCGTAAATACTGCACTGTAACAACAATATCTGGGAAGATTTGGCAAATGTACGCTGGTGGTGATAGGCGGACTGCGTTGGTTGATACTATGTATTGGCATTGCCTGGCCTGCATGCATCACTTGCAGTTCGCATCGAGGACTACGATCAGTGTTGCTCAAGCATCCTCGGCCAGCGCTGGGGGACGATGCTGGGATTCTTGTTAACGACCTGGAAATGGTGCAACGAATTATACCGTGGAGTATCTGCGGGCATTGATATCGAATCAAGGACCGCCAGCGCTGCACCTCCAAGAATCTATCCCTTACCAAGCAAGAAATTTGGCTTCGTTAGAAGAGTGTGATGCATTGCTTTAAAACATGAATGTCAATCCGCAACTCGAAGCGCCATTCATCCATCCCGTTCCTTCCGGACTGCGTCGATGACCTAGCTCTCATCCCTCCACGACGATTGTTGGAGGAAAGCAAGCCGAGCCATACAGCCCAGACACCGCCAGCCCCACAATTCCATCACAGACGACGACCCCTGCGACCACCCTTGCGTCTTGTCGAGTCCGACGGCGTCGGCGTGACATCCTCGATTCTACCAATCTTCATGCCGGCGCGAGCCAGCGCTCGCAGAGCGGACTGAGCACCGGGGCCAGGTGTTTTCGTGCCATTGCCTACGCTATGTTAGCTTGTCGGTGGTTCGTGGCGGTGATTCGAGGTTCCGGATGACGTGCCTCCGGTAGCCCTGATCTTGACGTGTAGCGCGGTGATGCCGAGCTCCTTACATCTCGCAGCCACATCCTGAGCGAGTTTAGTGAGCCTGATCGCCATCACATAGGTATTTGCCCGGGTGTTTCGTACCTGAGCTGCCAACATGGCGGCATACGGTGACGACTCGTCTCGATCGGCTGGGGTGCGTTTAGAAAAGCAAATGCCAGAGGGTCCTGCGTCACTAACCCTTGACCTTCATGCCTCCGGTAACTCTGCTGATTGTTTCTCGGCCGCTACAACCGCATGTCAGATCTGTCCCTTGCCGCAGGCCGAATAGAGTGCGCCATCGCCAACCCACCTCAGGTCCGTAACGTGGACAAAGGTGTCGTTGAAAGAGGCATAGATTCTAGCGACACCAAAGACGAGTTCACCTGGCAGCGTTGGTCAATATCCAGCCATTTTCTCCAGCTCAATGCTTGAGCCTGCCGAATAATCTCACCATCTTGAACCTGAGGACCGAGCGAGACGTTCTCCTGCGCGGCGGGCGCCTTTTTCTGCTATAACCACATACGTTAGCTTCTGCAACTGTATGAGGAGTCAACATAAGCAGCAATCATGGTACCTTTGGGGGCATTTTGCCGTGAATTAGAGACTTTTTCGTTGCTGGAGATGGAAGTTGAGCTCGACTAGAGGTGAACTTTCAATGTCGAGCTGCGGTAGATGTGTGCGCGCTAGCTCGCTAGCGCCGGAATCAACCGAGCGGTGGTCTCTCGCCCAAACGCAACACCAGAACTCCCGCCCTGGGCTCTCGAAGGCTTCTCAACTGTTGCTGATTTCTCGAAATGACCGCCCTTCCATCCGTCATCCGTGTGAACACACCAGTCATGAAGCTCTCTATGGACCTTGGACTTTACAACCACCTGCATAGCCACAGGATATCTGTCGGTGCGGCCCCAGAATTTACGCCCGAGACAAAAAGAGATATAAGGTTTGCGTCGGAATGCTGGACAGACTCAAATACACAGTAGAGGCCAATAAGAGTATGCTCGGCGGCTAAGCTACAGACTGTTTGAAACTCTCTCGACTCGAAGCTTATAAGATGTTTCTCTGTTCTTGGCCTATTCCGCCGATCAATGCTTCTCATGATCAGCACCCTTTTATCACCATCGATCCTGGCCAGGTATTCATTGGACTATGGGTGAGAAGGCATCCGCTTTCCCTCCGCCACTCCAACCTTCAGGATCAGAAGATCTCTTTCGGTGCCAGCTGGGTCTTACACGTGGAATTCGGATGGCTGAGTGGTAGAACACAGCCAAGGAGCAGATCACGGTTAAAGTTACAAAAGGGAGACAACATTTACGCCAAGTCATATCTACCTAGTTCTCGACGACTGATGCCTGCGCATTTCCTCATACGAAATGGAATCTGGCGATGACACATCAACGACAAACGTGATCCTGAAAAGAGTTCAGGACGATAGATTCGTAGGTTCTCTTGCGAAACCTTGAACTTGAAAGTTGACGGCTTGCCTGATTGGGTCCGAATGGGTGCATTCTGACGTCGATGGGCGTTGCATGTGACTGAAGCATCTGGTTCCAACCCTGCGATGACTATCAAATGCTCGAGTACCAGATGCTGTGAGTAATCGCTCAGAAAGTTGTGATGTTGATGCTTATGCTTTGTGAGGACGTAGTCACGCTTTCTGCCCGGGCAGAGCCACCCCATAAGATGTTTATAGACGCAATATCTGTTCCTCTTTTTCTTTAGCATCTTGTCTGCAAAGCGAAATCCCAGGCGCAAGCGGAGACAGTAACAGCATGCGTACACATCCTTCTCTATGGCGAATTCCGTCGTCTCTGCTGCGAGAAGTTGTATATGTTTAAGCGGCTTGATGATTGCATGGAAATAATTGCAGGTCATCTTTAGGGAAAGGACATCCGGAAACGCGAGCTCTTTAATGATGAGCTCTTGCAGCTTAGGAATCAACCAAGTAATGACGTTGGAGACGGCATGTTGGTTTAAGAAAGATGACTTGACTTGATGGAATTGGTGAGATTGATGACCTTTGAACCATGCGAGAAAGGAGGGAAGTTTTTCATTTCGATTGACGTGTCAGAAGAAGTGAATGCCCTTGTGAAAGAGGGTGACAGATGGCCTAGGTGCAGCCTGCCGCAACTGGTCTCAGTTGGGCATCGCTAATAAGCTGGCAGTTCGCAGCAAAATATTTCATCTCATGTCGCGTTCCGATATCTTCATATGCCTTCGCCTCCTAGTCTGCTGGAGCCTCCTATTTCGGGCCCTTTTGAGAGCTTCCCTTACTCTGATTCAAAAGGTCTCGCACTCTGGAGGCCTTCCCTAGTCTTTTCCAGGGCCTCCGATCCTCCAGGGCCTCCGATCCTTCAGGGCCTCCGTCATTGACTCATAGCTGACCCGTTTGCAGGCGGGGCCAGGTAAAGTGGCGAAGACGGACTCTTTGAATTGAACTTTGCTGCGCAGGCTCGTAAACGGTTGCTTGATCTTGACTACACCCGGCGAGATGTGACGCTGGCAATGACGGTGATGAAGAGACCTCGCTGTTCACACTAGAAGCATTTGATTGTGCATATGAATCAAAATATCGAACGACTCAAGGATTATCCTTCTTTGTCTTGTGGACAGGCTCCATCCTTTGTTATAGACTCTGCTAGAGCGACGACGTGGGTGGTGGCCCTAGGACGGAGCGGAAGAATGATACCTCTGGATAATCTATGTTTACTATGGTTATGTAAACTTAAACACTCTCCAGCGGCCCCGGTGCCGGGCGGGTCACCGTGGAGCGGCCCGAGTTTCCCGGGCCCCACACTCCTGGAGTCCTGGGCAGGGCTGATGCTTGAGCAAAGGTCAACTGGTTTTGCGGACCTTGATAAGTGCCGGCCTCCCGTAGGGCTCCCCCAGGCCAAACCTCCTGTACAAAATCTCCTTGCATCTCGCGCCCTCTTAGTACGCGAATGTGCTCGATCAGTCTCTATCCAGTTGTCGTTTTGAATTGTTGGTCCATTCTCAGTGAGCGCAGTTGATTGAGTACCTAGGTAGATATGGAAGAGCAACGGACTCCGAAAGAAGTAAGCACCCGGTCCTGTCGCCGAGCACGGAATCCTGTCCACGATGGTGTTGCTTGAGGAAAAAAGCTGATGATTGGCTAGGGCGAACAGACAATCGAATTACTACCTCCACGACCACAAGCCTCGCGCATCAGGCGCAAACCCGTCGGGGAGGGCCCCAAGGTCGCTCTGCGTGTGGGCTACCGTGCCGTTGCGAGCGAATATGCCGTACACGCTTGCCCACTCGCTGTGACAGCCGTGTTGCTCTATCTCATGACCGCATCAGTATACTGGCAAGACCTCGGCGAACCACACCAGAACTCCATCTTGAATGGCCTTCAGTTTGTGACCAAGCTCCATGAGATTTTGATCTTGGCATCGATGACGACCGTCGTCCTGCATAAGGTTCGCTCCGATCTGGTTGGGGTGCGTGGCGTTCCGCTGGGCTATCTCACATCGCCGTACCAGCTCGGGTCGCCGACATACCTGTTGAGCAAAGAATACTGGGGAGGCGCAACGTCAAAGGTACGGGGCCGGCGTCGGGGTTGGGTCCCGTTGTCGCTGCTGCTCGCATTTTCTTTCATTCTCGCTCCAATCGTAGGGCCAGCGTCGGCAGTGGTGTTGATCCCCAGCTTAGACTGGTGGAAGTTCAACAATCCTCTGAACAATGATGCCATCTCGGTGTTTCTTCCTCTCCAGGTCTCTCGGGTATGGCCTACTACGATCACCTCGGAGCTCCTGAGTTCCCCCGAGCTCAGACCCGAGTCGGATGGTTGCGACGCAGACATGGCATATGAGGATCCGGTGTGCCCGTTAGGAGGTGGTGAGACCATCATGGCTTGGGCGATCAAGCACATGTCCAGCGAGAAGAAGCCCAACATCACTGTTACCGATCCGTTGTCCGGCTCAACTCGTTATCTGACTGCAGACACGTTCAACAGCACCTTGGGCTGGGCTGTTTCTTCCGTGATTAGCCTTCGACCAGCACGAGATGTCAGCGACTTGTGGCAGTACCTCAAATTGTCGAAGCTTCCAGTGGCTGATATTCTCCGACCTTCACTCCATCCATCACTTGCGGATTCATACGCGATCAAAAAGCCCGTCGTTCAGACACAGTGCAAACTATACAAGACCGATTCTGCAGAAGATGCAGACATCAGTTTCCCCGTCAACGAGCTTCGAAGTCCTCTTCTCAAACTCGACCAGTCCAACCAGTGGCGCATCCCTAGCGACATAAACGTTACAAGACCTCTGAATGGCATCGTTGACTTTCATTGGGTGGACATGTCGGAGTACACAAGCGAGCCTGGACTTTTGGGCGCAGTCCTCGTCTCGACGACACCGGACGGTGCAACAGGTGCTTTCGTCTGCACCGTCTTGTCCCACTGGGCTCCGGTCAAAATATGGGGTGACCCAGCAATCGGCAGCACCATATATCAAGACTCTGCGGTCCCAACCGACATGCTTGCTTCCATCCCTAAAGTCCATGAGACTGAGAAGGACAGGCCCGAAACAGTGGAGGACTGGGAACCCATCAAGATTGAGATGTCGTGGGCCAACTCGTTGAACTTGCCGAATCGCTTCCCAGCAGAACTAAACCCTTCCATCAATCTCACTTATCTTGAGACGTCTGCATCAAGCTTCGGCTTCCTGCACGCAAATCTTTCGTGGCGTCTCGACCCTCCAGGCGGAGAAGCCGGGCTCCCTTGGATCTTTAGCTCCCTCCTCAGCATGCACGTAGCGGACGGTCTATCCCGAGTCAACAGCGGCTTTCCCACAGTCCTGTACCATCTCGGTCAACCTGCCAAAGGGGTCCCCGATACAGTAAAGGTCAAAGGCGTCGCTCTGAACTTGAACAACATCAACATCGAAAGATGGATCGGGATGCCGCTGGACTCCGGTGTAGGCGGCGAGCGTTTCGCCGACCAAGCCCGGACGACGAATGCCTCGCGCAACACGGAGATCTTCTGGGAGGTTGGTAGGCTCGGCTACGGATGGGGCTTCGACGTCGGATTGACCGTCATTCTTGGAACCTTGATCTTGCTTCTGCATGCCTTCATGGCGCTGGCGCATATCATCCACTTGGCCTGCGGTGACTTGGCCGTGAACAAGTGGGCTGAGAGTCCTGGAGAGATAGTCGCGCTGGCGTGGCATAGTAGGGAGCCCGAGGACGGAGGCCTAAATAATACGAGCGTTGGAATCTCGAAGTTGGAGACGTGGCGGAAGAGAGTCAGGTTAGTAGTGAGGGATACGCCGATTGAAAGCGAAGAGAACTCTCAGGCTGCAGAAGATGGTCTGGAGGTAAATGCCAACTCGAGTCTTGAGCTTATCTTAAGTGAAGGCTCTAGCAGCGAAATAGCGCGGCGGGTTCAGAAGGGAGTACATTACAGTTGATACTTGAATGATTTGGAATCCTTTTGAGTGCTGACTACGGGAAATCAGAAGAGGAAAGGGCTATTGAGAGCTGCTTTGACCTTGACTAGGTCATCTTCTTGGTAGCGTTCTCTTGTGATCTTATGATTGACTGCCATTGGCACTCCAAGTATCCATCTCATCCATCACATCTATTTCCGAAGAATCTCCGCTCAGACACCTGTCAGGAAACAACGGCTCAACATCGAGGGCCAACTCGAGCACGGCCGCTTGTGTTCGTGTCCTAAGTGCCATGATTTCCCTCCTGAAAGCCATAGATTCATCAGCCCGAACTATTTCTCGTCCTTTCGCTCCATCGTAGCCGTGTAACAGTATTTACCTTCCAACTACAAGGTCTCTGCCCTTACGGTTAGCAATGACCGATATGCACTTCTGCGGAGTCGCTTATCATTTACATATTTCATACGTCCACTTGTTCTCGGTGATTAAAAGGTAAGCTAAAGAAACGCCGTTATACCAATGCAGTCTATGGTTTTAGCGATATATACAAGGGCTATAGAAAATGCTAGGGACAGGTCGCACTTGCCGCATTCAAGAGACGCTTCTAGGTACATGCAAGGTAGCTTGCCACAACACTCTTAACGAGCGAGCTGGTCTTGTCTATCAGGGCTTAGAGCTTTCGGCCCAAACTTGGCCCAGATATCAGCTGTATACCAATGTGTTCCATCCAGCGTGTCGTCTCTATAAAATTTGCCATCCTCATCTAAAGCATACTTGAATGACTCGTCCATTACTGGAGGTACTAATTGACCAAGTCAGACTTTGCGGAAGGAGCAGAAGGATATATTAAACGTACACTCTGCCTTCCCATACGAATCTGTCAAAAATTCGGCCGTGATAGCATCCAGTTCTTCTGGAGAGAATTTCTTCTGTGGTACTGGCTCGATGCCGGACTTGATCAGCCTCTCTCTGCCGGCTTGCACGACCTTGTCGTGGTTTTTCTTGAACAAACTCTCCGCTGCTTCATCGTCCGAATCCTCAGACGCCTGGACAAAGGTAGCGTATGGATTGCTACTAGGACCTTGGCATGGAGGAGTAAGGTTCGAGAAGGAGTTAATCGTCCGATTCATGGCTGCGCTATCGGGACAACTCTTCTCTCTTATGTGTGTGCTGGTTTCCCGCTGTATCATTGCTCCATCGCTTGATCTTCGAGACAGCAGACGACGTTTCTTCCCGACTGGTTTGAACAGTCAGCAATTATATCACGACTAGAGGGGTATAGCTTACTTTGTGAGCGTCTTCCGAGGCCACAGATCCCGTATCTATTGGAGTATTTGCTTCTGCCATCATTCAGATGTTAATGTAGCAAAGAGTGAGCATGTACGGAGTACTGTACTTGGATAGATTTTTTATACGCAGCTTCACGTGTTTTGACCTCAACCCCGCAGCGTGAGGTGAGGATTTACGAGAGCAGGATACTACCTAGGTACCTAGGTAACCACGTAACACAATATTATTATTGTTCAGCTTTAGATTAGTCCACGGGTGGGGCCTAATTCGGCTCCTTCACCGAAGGGTGGTTATGGGGCCCTTTTAGGCATCTATCTTAGCCGAAATAGTCCCTTAAAACAGTCGTACTAGCTCTGAACACAAAAGGATAGCCATCTATTCAACTGCTAGTACTGCATATAAGCGGCGCTAAGGCTCGTGTCGCAACTATTGACACTAGCCGCACTAATGGAGCGGAACACCCATCGCTCCGTATTCGCAGGCGCACGGGTACAACCGTAACATCCATGATCTGGCTCACCCGGCTCGATCAATGCTCGCGCGAATCATCACCTACACAGTATATCGCGCGACGAAATTCATGCGCAAGATCAGGAAGGTAAACGACAGGGTTGTGGCGGATATCCTGTCTGTAGGTACCAAGGTGCTGGCCACAGTTTTCGTCCAAAGACCAGAGCGGAGAAGACGGCATGACGACGCTCCATGTCTGTACTGTGATGTGTAAAACTCCCTGCTTAAAAAGCTGCGCCTTGCTGTTGAGGGGAGCATCCTTGTCGAGCCGGTAACATGCTATCCAAGGTTCTTTGCTGCAGCTGCTTCCAGGTTGGGAAAGAGAATCAGACTGACCCAGCTGAAAGTTGGAGCGCGGTATGTACGACGATCAACATCTTCAAGTGAGTGTTGGACGTGAGAGCAGCTTCGTCACTGGTGCACCTCACTGACCCAACGGACGGCCACTTTGATTGCACGACGTCACCGAGTGGCTCAGGTGAGCGGGAGGACCGAATGGCGAGCTGGGAACCTTGGAAGGCCGCATTGGCGCTCCGAAGTTTGCCAATCCCTCCGCGAGGGCGGCCAAGAGCGGCGCAAGCGTGCCGAGGACGGAGAGGAGGCCAAGCAACGGAGAGTATGCCAAGGGAGGCCAAGATAGGGCGGGTTGGGCTGCGCGCGATCTGACCCAACTCGAGTTCATCGGTTCCGAGGAACTGCAGAGGAAGCGCAGGCGGACGCAATACAGCCAAGAGGCGAACGGCGACCCGCATAACGTCGTCGATTTGCTCGACATCTCGATCTGCCAGCAGGCTCGCTTCCACTCTCACGATATTATGTAAGACACTTATTGACTTCCGGATAAACCGGCATTCCCAGCGTGCGCATGTGGATAGGGCGGGAGCGGAAGAAGGGACTAGGCTCAGAAGGGCTTGGCGTCTCCTGGCAAGCGATGAGTTGAACCAACAACGGGCAAGCGAGGGGAGGCATTTGGAACGCAATTCCAAGGCACAGCCCCACTCGGTGCGCGTTCTGTGCATAAACCCTGCAGATTGTGCACTTTAAGGAGCGCATGGGGAAAGAACCGCGCGAAACATGATTTAGAGAATGCAAGGAATGCACATCGTCGTGGTCATGAAGCAGTATCTCCGTTCTTCCGTGTAGGCCTCAAGTAGTGTAGTGACACGATCAGTGAATTACCTAGGTAGATACAATATTGTTGATGTTACGATGGAGGCGCCTCAATTCCACCACGACTTGCGCCTCCTTGTGCCTCCCGAGCTCCTCATCGCACCTGGCGCTCCCGATCGAGAAGGCTCGGCTGCTCTCGGCGTTCCGGCGGAACTCGATTCCCGGCCCCTCCCCGCCCATAATAAAGGCTTGGACTCCCCCCGTTTTTTCCAAGACTTTCCGTCCTGCCGGAAAACTCTTGGTCCTTTTCTTGTCCCTCCCCTCCTCCACCTCTGCGCTTCTCTCGCTGCGTCTTCCTGCACTCTTTTCTCGAGTCCCACCGCGGTCGTGCCAAGAAGTGTAGATAGGTCGGACAAACGTTCAAGTTCCTACCTGTGAGTCGTCATGCTTCATCACGTGCCATCGACCTATTCTTCCGCACGCGGATCAACCTTCAACCGTAATGCGCTAACCACCGCTCATAGATCTTCCGCGATGGCGAGCACGGCAGAAGCTTCTACCGCCAGCATCATCACCGCACCCGCTGCGCAACAGCAGCAAGCACAGCAGCACCAGCATCCACAGCAAACTCAACCTCAGCAGCAAGCACAGCAGTCACAACCTCAGCCACAAGCACTGCAGCATCACCAGACCCAGCAGGCTCAACAGGCTCAGCAGCATCAACAGCTCCATCAGCAAAACCAACCTCAGTCTCAGGATGCTGGCGCTGCACATCACCATCCCGCCTCGCCTTCTGTCACTGGCGACGCTCTCGTGTGCCAGTGGGGAGGATGCGGCGAACGATGCAGTACTGCTGAAGTGCTCTATGTCAGTGTCCTCACCCATCCTGTCATGCTAGGCCCGCAAACTGACCCGACCGCAACACCAGGATCACGTCTGCGAGCGCCATGTCGGTCGTAAGAGCACCAACAACCTTCAACTGATCTGCAACTGGGGTACTTGCCAGACGACCACTGTCAAGCGCGATCATATCACCTCCCACATCCGTGTCCACGTCCCACTCAAGCCGCACAGGTGTGACTTTTGTGGCAAGACCTTCAAGCGTCCTCAAGATCTCAAGAAGCATGTCAAAACGCACGCTGATGACTCGGTGATCCTTCGATCTCCCGAGCCAAATGGCACCCAGCGCGGCCCTGGAGGGCCACAGGGAGGAATGGGTGGGTTCGCGCCCGGTCCCAATCGACGTGAGTGACATCTCTGTCAGAAACACTTGCAGGCACCTGCAGAGTCATCCATCCTTTCCATGCGAATGCATTTGTCGTGCCATCCCGCCATCTTTCTTTTTCTGACTTGGCACGGCAGTCATTGCTGACTTGCAAACTCTTGCCGCCACAGCGAGCGGGTACTATCCAGACAACACCATGGGTCCCGCTGGTGGGTACGGCCCTCCGGGGGTCGGGAATCCCGCGGGTTACTACACCAGCGCTCCACCGGGCTCTTCATTTGGACCGGTCTACTATGCCGTCAATCAACCCGCTAGCAATGTCGATGCCGCTTATGAGACCCGTCGCGGTGCCGCACTCGCCGCCATCAACGACTTTATGAACGACGCCAAGCGGCGCATGATGGACCCGCTCGCCTATCCCGAGATGACCAACCGTCTCGCGGCTCTGCAGCCTTATGTGCAAGCCGTTCAGCCCACACCCGCTGCCGAGTATCACCACGGTCCGGTCATGGCCGCCGCGCCACACGCTCCCGCGCCCATCCACCACTACGCTCTGCCGCTCCCGTCGGTCAAGACCAAGAGCGAAGTCAGCGCCATCGATCAATTCTTGGAGCAGCTCTCGTCGTCGATATACGAGAACTCGAACCAAGCGGCCGCTGCCGGCGTCGCACAGCCGGGCGACCACTACCTCCATCCGAACGTCAACTACCGCTATAGCCATTCCCCGCCTCAGCTGCACCAGCAGGCTCACTCGCATGGGTTGCCCCCACACGCCAATGCCGTCGTCTCGGCCCCTCCTTCGGCATCCAGCTCGATCGAGACGCCTGCACTGACACCCGCGTCCACCGTACTCTCTTACGCCTCCGGACACTCTCCCTCCTCGGTTCACTCCGGCCAAGCCCTGTCTCCAGTCTCGCGCCCCGGCATGGCCAGCATGTATCCGGCGCTTCCCGCAGTCACGGGCATCTCCGAAGCCGGAAACAGCTACGGCGCCACCAGCGGCGCTCCCGCCTCTGCACTCGCCACTTCGTTCAAAAGCGATCATCCTCGCCGTTACTCTGGCGGGATCTTGCAGCAAGCCGCGCGTCCCATGCAGCGCGCCGACGACATGGACACGACCGACGACAGCTCGTCCGCGACCGGATCTCCCCACCGCGAGCCCTCCGACCGCGACACCCTCCCCCGTCAGGTGACCCGCCTGGCCATCTCTCCGTCCAAGGTGGACCCTTCACTCTGCTCTCCGACCACGCAGTCGCTAGACGCGGCCGTGGAAGGCCCCGCCGACAGACCCACGGGCTCCTGGCTCGAGGCCATCCGTGTCGTCGAGTTCCTGCGCAACGTCATCAGGGCCAACTGGGAGCGCGGCGACATCCGTGACGACGACGAGCAGCGCGATGCGGACGGTCCTGCTCACGGGGGAGCCGAGAGTCTTTACCCCGACCTGAGCGGCATGGATGGGCACGAGTGAGCTAGCTTTTCTTGCCGTGAGTGCGGCCCCGGCGCCCGATGGCGTGGTGCTGGTCTTGTGGGCTGGCGCCGGCGTCATGACTAGATGGGCGGGCGTCGCCTCTCTTCATCCCCTGCTGATGCGGGGACTGAAATGCTTTTCTTTTCTTCTCTACTGCGTGCCTCCTGTCCGGCGGTGGTTTTTGCCGCCCTTGTAGCTATATAGCGCGCCACATGCGCATACGAATGAAAACCTGATGCTGCTTATATCACCGTCCAGTAGTAGGTTTTATACATGAAGAAGTGTTAATATAGTGTGTAGTTTGTTCATACTTGTGGAAATATAGGTATCGTAATGATATATCGTCTCTCACGATTTCCATGTATCCTCCAGCAGCCTACTTCCAAGCTCACCATCATCGTGCTAGACGTAATCCGGTAAGCTTTGTCGCAATGCCCTCGTGATGTGCGCTGGTGTGCCAAGAGGCTGGCTCTTTCCTACAGATTTTCCTCGCCGGGAGCCCTTTCCAAGCCTCTCAACCGACATACGTGATACCAGATCCAAGGTTTCGGGACTGTAGAACCTGCACGGCGTTCTGTCAAAACCGGTCACAGTAGCACAAGCCGGCGTGCAAGGAGAATACATCATGGCGACTTACGGTCGTGGCGGAGCGGGAAACATTGTGGATGCGAAGGTGAAGGAGATAAATGCAAGGGTCTCACAGGTAGGTACGCTATTGCTATTGCATCCGCGAGTGCCGTTTAATGTTGAAGTTCCTCTCTTCCTTGAAACGGATGCGTTCAGCTCATCTTTATACGACATCAGCTCTCTCACTCCTGAGAGCCATGTGAGAGACTCAAAAGTCACGAATCTCTTATACCAGAGTAGTCACTGAAGAAAAGTGGCAACCTGAATCTGTATTGTGATCTGTTTGTTTGCCCTAGCTGTTGATGATGCTTGCTTCTGGCTGTTATGGATTTCGCTCAGGCAGGTGCCAGTCAGCGTCCTTGTCTTTCAGCTCAGCTAGGACTATCTCTATGATTCTTCAGTCGATGATTTTTTCCCTTTCGGTTGCCATCCTCTCTTCATAGGTCTCCGGTTATCCCTTCTATTCGCAGTTTTGCCTTCAGTCATTCTACCATTAGTTGACGATCCTGGTTCATGCGCCCTGTCCATGTCATGAGCGTCTATACAAGTCCTAGATATTCCGAGCTGACATTTCACGTCGAAAACGTCAGGATCTCGAAGCCAACCAGCAAGCAGCTGACTCCCACCTCGCGGATCCGGAGAAGCGGTCGACGGAGCCGGCACCCATCAGCCAGGTCGCAGGAGGAGAGGCAGGGTCGGCCTATGTGAACGTGGGAAGAGGGTAAGCTTTGTCCAATCCTCAAAAGCGAGTCTTTGAGTCTTTCCGTGGCCATTCTTGCCACGTTCCATGCAATAGTCTTCTCAAGCAGCTCGATCGCAACGAGCAAACCCTTATGCTATACACTCCCAGAGCGAGACTGACGTTAACTTCCTTGCCCTCCCAGCGGCGCCGGCAACTTCGTCACCCTCGGCGACAAAGCAAACGTTCTGGCAGGAGAACCCGCGGCTACAGGTCGCGCCTCCGGCCAATTCGACGCGTCCACAACGACGGCATTTGCAACGTCCGCCAGCGGCAATCACCGCAACAGCCAGCAATCACAGCAGCACGGCTACCGTCCCGTCGGCAGAGGCGGTGCAGGCAACTTCTACGCCGCGGGTGAGGCCGATGCGGCCGAGGCCGAGGGGCAGAAGAAATTGCAGGAGAAGGAGGAGAAGGAGCTTAGGGGTGCGATCGAGGGGGATGTGGAGCAGGGTCTGAAGAAGCCGGCGAAGGCTGCGTTGGGCTTGGGACGGGAAAAGGAGCTATGAGTGTGAGGTTGAGTGTGGGCTGGGTTAGAGCAAAAGTTACGTGCTTTATCTTTTGAGCGGTTGATGATCAGGCTCCGAGTGATGAAGGCGGGGACTATCTGCTTATGAGACATCTTGTTACTTTGTTCGACTTGAATTCCTGTCTGCCCATGATGCATGGATAAAAGTCTCCGCTATACGCGCGTTTGGTAGTGTGCATCGTTATGTTGCACGGAAACGCAACAGTTATCTTTTCATCCTCAGCCACCTCAAATAAGCAGTGTGACTTGCTAACTTCCTCCTTAATTCTATACCTCTGGCAGTACTTGCTCGACCTCTGCACATGACGGCTACATTACAAGAAAGGACCCGCAGGATGTTTCTGAGGGAAGGTATCGAACGACTTCAGATCATCATGACTCGGTGGAGAAGTAGTTGAGGAGGATGGATCGCTCTTGAGACTCCTCCCCCCAATCCCGAACGACGACACAAGAGCATCCGACAACTTTGCGGGCATTGCCTTCGCGGTCGATTTGGCCTATAATCATACATCGTTAGCAAGTTGCCCCGAAAATCACTCTTTGACAGGAGATGCATAGAAAGGCAAGCTCCAAAGAACTGCCAAAAGACCACAACACGAGTCGAAGAGAAGTCCAAACTCACACAAGCCAGCCCACTCGCCCAGCTGCTTCCCGTCCGGGACCTTGATGAGCGGGATCTTGTGCTCCGAGCAGAGCGCGACGACAAGCTTCTTGTAGGCCTCCTCCTCGCACGCCTCGTTGAGCACGCACATGTGCGCCTGCCGCCGGTCCAGCGCCTTGCTCGCCTCGCGCAGGCCGCGCGCCAGCCCGTCGTGGATGAGCGCCAGCTTCAGCACGCCCTTGAGCGCCTCCAGCACCGACATCTGGCCCTTGCCTGCCGACGCGTCCGCGCTGACCTCGACCTCGCCGCCTGTCTCGCCGGCGTCGCCGGCCCCCGTCGGGGATGTGGGCTCTTCTCCATCCGACTGTGAGCGAGGAGGATTGTTAGTGAGGGCTGAGGTTTCCTTCGAAAAGGAAGGCGCAGTTCAGGTGTGATGAAGGGACCAGCAGCATACTCACCATTTTGACCGTTTGCACGTAGATGTCGGGTAGTCCTCGAAGAGTCAAGTTAATGTGGTTGTTGTTGTTCTAGAGCGATTGGAATTTTCGTGGCACGCTCTCTTCGAAATTCAGTGCCGGTACAAGCGAGTTCTTAGTAAGCGACAAAGGTCCCGAGGTTCTTTTGTGCCTGGGGCCAGAAACTAACCGAGGCCTAAACTTCATCAACCTCAATGTACTTATTGTTAGCCAGCACCCAAGACACCCTCAGGCTTGAGCTTTCAGCTTCGTACTCGGATCGCCCCAAGATGGAGGGGTTTCCGGTCCATTGTTTATGGACGCAAAGCACAGCACCATGTTCGGACCCTTGAGATGGGTTTTGCGGATGCCCTGGTAGACGTATCGACAGCTTCCGCACGGCATAGCTGACTCTGCGGGCAAGGCCGCGCTGCTGTGGGCCATATATCGAGAGCATCCTCCGTACCGGCATCAGCGCCCATTTTCACATCGGGAAGAACTGGGATATCCTTCGTTAAGACCTTCCCTGATTGGATTCGAGGTGTGCCGCCGATCTTCTTTTCAGCCCCTTTAGCGAATGATGCCTAAAACCTCGTATATCTTCTGCCGTTGCTTAACTCTAACCCCATTTCATTTATCGAGGTATATCTATGGGCCTGGGATGTGGTTCTTCTGAGATGCAGACGCGCATTGAGACTTCCTGTCTCCATTCTCTCGTTGACTCCTCTCATATTTACGAATAATGGCAATTCTTACGCGAACTCAACGTGTTGTGCTCAGAGTCATATTATATGTCTCCCTCGCTTGGTCAAGTCAGTGCTGTGTCAAATCTTTTAGCTTTCGATTGTGATGGAGCTTGTGGCAAATGACTGATCTTTCAATATAGCACTGGCACTAGTATGGGCGCTTTTTCCCTTTGCCATCCGTCACGACAACACCACCGATTACCCGACCTCAGTTCTCAATTCAGGCCAAACTCTGACCCGAGTCTATGACTAGTAGGAACGCCCCCTTGTCTTCTCTGAAGGCTGTCATGCTAAATCCGTCAACAGCTCCTATATGCATGGTGATAAACGCCTCCAAAAAAGGGACTACCATATTCTCCAGTATA
>QQTW01000333.1_pt1 | contig 28995 bp, 21 predicted proteins | sample 1904831 | NCBI WGS metagenome assembly QQTW01 (sample SAMN09435610, study PRJNA476489) | Subsurface metagenome, whole genome shotgun sequencing project.
CGCCGGATAACGATCTGACGATAGCATGTCCTGCATCTATGACCTTTTCAACCCTGAAAGCCGATGGCCTGATGAAAGAGGTAAAAACACTCACAGTTGCTTACAGAGGGATTAGTTACCAGCGCGGCCATGTAAGCAAAGCGGACATGCAGCAAGTGCAGGGATGCCAGCAACAGAAAGCAGTAACAGCCGTCGAAAGCATTGCCACCGCCTTTATCAGGCAACGGATGATGAGCTTCAGGCCAACGAAGAATTTATCTCAACGGTAAGCTCAGCTAGCTGTAGGTAGGGCCCTTGCGGCTGATTCGAAGGATGACCCAATGTTCATTAAGAGCCGCGACCCGGTCCGAGCAGGGACCGGGGCGTGTGATTCAGCCATCGGTTTCTGCCTTCAGCAGCGTTGCGTAGCTGTTGCAATCAGGGTAGAGGACTCGGAGTTTTAGACTCTCTGAGCAGGATAAGGCCTCAGTGATGGAAACAAAAAGAGCAGGCGCAATTGAATCCCCTCTGGCGGAGCTTATACCAAACTCAATACATAGCGTGATGATGATGCGTTATCCGGCGACTTCCGATCGTAGGGATGGACATCAAGCTCGCTGCGAGAGAGGAGTTAGCGTATGCGTTTCGACAGGTAACCCACCATTCGGAAGTTTATTAGTGTCGAGTAATTACTTCAGGGTTGAAAAGGTCATAGATGCAGGACATGCTATCGTCAGATCGTTATCGTTATCACAAACTGTTTATCACCTAGCTCAACGACACTCTTGGCGGTCCTTAGTCGAGTTTTAGAAGCTTCGACTTTGAGACCTATCATGAATCCAGCGTTTTTCACCAAAGGGTTCTCTCGACGAACCTGAGCCAGTAAGCCGAACGAATGTGCTCGGGAGGCGCGGTGTGGAAAACAATTCTGATTTTGTTGAAAAAGTCATTTGTTCTTAAACGCAGGCTGACAGCCGCCGACAAAGACAGAATTTCTTCGCGCCTTCATCGACGCAATCCAAAAGCAGCAACATCTTGCCCCTTCTCAAGCTGCTTCAAGCCGAAACCACCCTCTCCTCTACCCCTTATCTATTCTTGACGGAGATTGCTCTAGTTATGTTTGAGTCATGTGACGGCCTCAGAGAACCTCACGAAGACGAGGGTGGCACGGACTTTGTTCAAAAGACGTATATTCAATCCTTGAAGGCACGCTTGTATGCCTACTTGATAGCTGAATCGGTACACATCAACCTTGGAATGTAGGCATAGCTCACGCGCCCCTGACCTCTCTCACCATCTAAGCAAAGAAACACAAAACGATCCCTGATTACAATCCCCTCACTACTGCGCCTCTCCCAGCCCGATCTGAGTTTACAAGGTAAGTCCACGCAAGCAGAAAACGAGATACGGTCACCAATAGATCTTTCCACGTTGATTGGCAAGAAACGGCGTGCTGCAATCCGAAACCGCAGAAACCGTCGCCATTGTCTTAGAAGGACCACGATCCATCGTCATATTTACTATCAAACCCTTCGTCTCTTGCCCAACTCGGTATGCTCTTGGCGATCAAACCACCAATCTGGTCGTCTTTGAATTGCATATGGGCGCTGCCATAGTTCTTGTTGACCAACTGATCGCGGGCATAGTAGGACGGGAAGCCACTCCAATCGACCAGATGGGCCTGGAACCACTCGCCAAAGTGATTCTCGATGTCGTCGTCCTTCTCCTTGGCCAGGCGCATGTTACGACTGAGCTTCCAGTCCTTGTGAACCACAATCTTGGGATGGTTGCCTTGGAAGTGCACGTCGTGGTGGCTGTGGGTGTCGAATAACCCGTGTGCGGACGTGGCGACGTATTTGACCGCTTTGTCCTTGACCCAGACCACGACGTGCTCCCAGTCGTGGCGGTGGCCCTTATTCCCGAAGCCAGTGTCGATCGAGTCCATCTCGAAGTAATATGCGTAGACGACGGCGCACCAGCCGTGATTGCACATGTGGCGACTGTATGCATTGCTGTGGTACAGGTGCGCTTCGGCGCGGCAGTCGGTGATGCTGGACTTGGACGGGTCCAGGCCCTCGTTCGTGTTGCCGTTGGCGTCCACGGCGGCGACGTGGTAGCAGGCGTCCTTGTCGAAGTCCAAGACAGGCTGGAACCACAGGTCGATGAGTGCTGCGCGGGGAGGGAGCGGTTTGAGGAGATTGGCCGATACGAGGGAGGGCGTGAGCAGTATTACTGCCGTTGCCAGGATGGCCAGATTGGGGATGAACATGTTAAGTTGGCGCTTGACGGAGCGAGCGTGTTGACAGCTGGATGTCTGAAATGCTGGACTAGTAATGAAGATGGCTCTTCTGGGCCTTCGGTGTTTTCTGTGTGTCGAGGAGAATGCTCTTGGGACTCGGTGCTTTCTTCATACTTATACTTCTCGTGGAGACCTGCCATGGTCCTCAACCGCGAACGAACGGAGAGAGCAGACCGCTACTCAGTCGGACATGAGCGAGACACATCACAACTCAATGTCAGATAGGTGACCACGACGCCGAGCTTCAGTATTGGAAGCTCAGTGTGGATACCAACAACACCTGTATGTGCGGGTCAGCGTAGCAGTTGTCATGAGGCGACTGTTGAGTTGCAGATGGAAGCAACCACTGGCAACGTAGATACAACTGGACTGGCGTACGGATTTACCGGGCGAGGTAATGACCCTTGAGGCTTAGAAGGCCAGTGTCGGCGATGCAAGAAATCGTACAACAATCACAGCAAAGCTGAACAAAGCTGAGAAGAAAATCACTTGATGGAGAACAAAACGACGATGGGACCTGACGGTCAACGCCGTGCACAAGGCTTACCTAGGTAAAGAAAGCTTAACCTTCTCTTTGCGTTACCTTTCATCAGGGAATCATCACATTCACAATTGGTCTTTGCAGTAAGTGGTCCCCGGAATGACATTTCTGAACGCCATATTCGCCGACCTGCGGACTAATGAACTGCCATTCTCGTGTGACACAGAGTCTGAAGCTGAGCGTTTGCTGTAGCAAGCTCGCCGACCTGGACTAATAAGCTGACGTGCAGAACGCTCACCGTTCCTCATGCGTGTGTCCAGAGCCAGCTGCAGACCAAGCCATGCTCACGCGACCTCAACAACAAACGTGTAGCTTTGAAGGCGTTCTGAATTGCTACGCAAATTACCGCTCTGGCCGGACGCTCGGCGATCCAGGCCAAGTCAACTCCATTATGCGCCGACTTTACTTGGTGATGGGAAAATCCGAGGTCGGCAACATTTACCGCGAAACACCTACTAGAGATAATCTCTGCTATCCTAAGGCATCTTTAAAACTCTGGTTGACCGTGTCAAATCCGCGTAGCCCACCTTTGTAAGACTTGCGTATACTAATTCTAGTCATGTATCTCAAACAGTCAACTCTTTGCTACGCGGACGAGTATTAGCTCCCCTAACCGTTTCTACTGTGGTAGATCTCGTCCGTTGCGGGTGGAAGGAGAATTTTGCAGAAGAGTGAAAGAGAACCTATACACAGTAAAGTCAAGTAATCTACGGTGTCAGATGCTGTGAACGCTGAAAGACCAACCCGCTCCCTGCTTTACGCTAGGACGCTAGAATCCACATCTGCCAAGCACCGAGAGATAGAGACAACACAGAAGTAAGATATGAGGCTACGGCAAACGCTCCCTGGACATCCCTTTTCAGTGCCCAGAACAGAATTGCAAAAAGCAAGCTCCCAAATAAAACGAGCAAGGCTAGAATGGTATAAATCTTCGCAAGGTGAGGTCCTTCATCAATATAAACTCCCCATCCCACATCTTGATCCGGGTGTTTCCCCCTTTCGGGTCTTTCTTTCAGGCGTTTGGGAAACTGCTCGAGGCAAAGGACATCGCCATCACCGTCGTGAGGACGGAAGAATCTATGAAGGAGATAGTCGCTGCCCAGGGGTGGGTTGTTGCCAGGTGGCCTCGGAGAGAATCCATAGTGAACTGCAACTTTGGGAGGCATCTGATCCCTCCGCATGCAATCGACAAGTGCGTTTCTCCGCATGGCAAACTAAGGGGATTAGCCTGGATGCAAACGACCACCAGCGGGGACGGTCAAGCTGACCTTGACAAAGTGGATGCCTCTGAGCTTCGTGAGCGCAAATAAGTGGAGAATCGAACTGCGCTTCGCTCGGTAACGCCTTCGCAGTTCCTGGAAGAGTTCTTCGTCAGATTTCATCCCATCAACTGGCATTGCTTCCATGGCAGTAGCGTAGCGCCCGTCCTTGACGCATAAGAGGAGATAGTCGCCAGTCTGGCGGTTAGCAAGATCACGATTGCCTCCTCCAATTGTCGCCAGGCCAAGGCCCCCAGAGGAGAGGTTATTAGTTGTCCCCCTACTTAAGACCATTCGCCCGATTGTTCTTAGAAGATTGGATACGGCTCGGAAGACATTGAGTCCCCTTGGCTGCGCGTTTGTTGTGATATTGGCTTTGGTAACGGATCCTCCGCCAACCAGTCTATCGCAGAGTCTTTGGACGGCTCCAGGTAGCGATTCAACGTAGTCATCGTAGCCTTGGTATCCGCATTTCTACGAATAAGGTAAGCTTGGGCGATCACAAAAAGCATTTGCAATTAGACTAACACACGACCATTGCATTCGCACTTTTCCTGGAGGTATGTGTGATCTGTTGAATTCTAGATTCAACACATTCTGCCACGAAAAATTGTAGAGCTGACTCCACATATCTCGGAACATATAGCGCCAAAGGTTAATGTAGCGTGCATTTATATTGACGAGTATAGGCGAGGCCAACAATATGCCGGGAGCGATGAGCAGCAACACTGCGCGAGACATGAACTTTCTGAACCAATGCTCCTCTTCCGGCGTAAGTGGGATGGAGGCGGAGCTTCCACTACCATGTGAAGTGCTCCAGGACTGGCAATTGATGTAGAGTCCGCTGCTTATTACACACACCTCTGTGGTGAAAAACAGCACTAGAATAATGTCCCTGGCAAGACCAACACGATCGTTGCCGGCAGATACTCGAGAGTGCCATAGGACCCCGGCTAGAACTCCGGTAACGAGGTAGATAAATGGCAGTAACCGAATGGCAACTGTCGGTGCGCCCCAAAGAAGCCCGGTCAAACCTGCCATACAGTAGGCAGTCACTTGGACATCGTAAGAGGATAGCGGCCAGCTCAGGTAGAGCGGCTCCTCTTCAAGATATGGGATCTCACTAGGCTGATGTAAACTTGTCTTGTTGCCAGCTTTTAAAATACGCTCCAATTGTACCCAGCCCAGCAGAGTATCATGTGAAGCACGTCGAAGCCTAGTCACTCGACCACTGGCGGTTTTGTTCTTCGTTTCGTTGCATACTTGTTCAGAGGTGTTGCCTGAGGGGGAAGAGACGACCATGATGGCTTCGCGCTCAGCTGTGACGTCTGCCTTTCCTTTTTCGGGTTCTCCTTTGGCTGAAAATAGTTTGGCATGTTCTATGACAGCTTCCTCTCCATAGTCGGTTGCAAACTGCACTACCACAGGGTAGCGGTGGGTCTGCATCGTTTGCTTGAACAGGCTTGACCATACCAGATCTATGGGATTACCGAAGAAGCGGACGAGCAAGATCTGTATGTTACCGAGAATGAGGAGGACCGGAAGAAGCCATGTATGCCAATTGGAACCGGTGTCGAAGTGGGAGCTGAAGCTGAAGCCAGTGCCGCATTGGCTCCTACATCCTTCAAGCGTGAGGACAAGGTTGTCTGGCTCGGACATGATTTTCTGGCCGTCTCGGTAGAAGACATCGCTGTAAGGCTGGAGGCTCCCGTTGTTTAATTTTTCTGCTATGTCCGCGGCGCATTTCGCTCGGTCAATCGCAGAGACGGTGGAGACGAAAAGGCAGAGGTATAGCAACGATGAGACTGTCGCGTGCAACGTTGTGCGGCAGTAAAGCATGGTTAAAGATTGTATACTGAGAGATGAAGCTTAGATTGATGTAAGAACTCGGGGCGCTTGGAGCCCGGTGAGTCGGCTCCGCTTTTTGACCCTGGCCCAATCAATAGCTTTATCTTATCACATCTCCATCATCGAGATTGTCAGATCGTCGTAGACGGAACTAGAAATAATGTGCACGTTGTTGAATCAACTCACACACAGTCCTATTCCTGGGGAAGGAGCCTGTCCATATACAGGCTCCCTGCTAAGCGAGATTACATACAAGGATTGGGGGTAAAGGGGTAAAAGTCTAACACACGTTACTATCCTACAACTATTAATTATGTTTGTATTAAACATGCATCATTAATTAGAGTACCGTACAATGGTTTTTGATAGTCTTCCTTTTCTCCTCTCACCGACTCCACATTAACCACCTCTACAAGCCTCTTTCAATTGAACCTCTTGATCCACTGCAAATCCCTCTTATGCAGCTCTACCGCACTAACGTCCCTCCTCCGCTTCTCACTGATCTCCGCCGCCGTGATATTCCCACAGTCCGGCTGGACCAGATCCTCGCCGAACAGATCCGCGACCCAGATGAGCACGCCGTTGGTCCAGCCGAAGCCCTCGACGACCTCGTACTCGCCGCCGCCGCCGGCGACGTTGGTCGCGTTGTCGGCGTACTTTTCGAAGATGGTCCCGTTCGCTTGTGCGCCCTCGAGCTGCGGCAGCTCCGGCGTGGCGCCGCCTGTCGCGCGCCAGGTGCAGAAGGTCGAGTCGAGGTAGCGCTGCGCGAGGCGCAGGGCGAGGGTCTGCGTCCAGGCATAGTCTTCGTTGTTGTAGTTGTTGTAGTTTTTGTTGTTTCCATCACCTTTGCCATTGCCGTTATTTCCTGGCCGTCCAGTGTTGAGCAGGCCCTTGATCAGGATATACTGAAGCGGCGGCCACACATTCGGCTCGTCCCACTGCTGGCCGCTGGCGAAGTTGCTCGCGGCGATGGCGCCGGCTTTGCGGTCGAGCAGGGCCTCGACGCGGCCGTACGCCTGTCGCACGACGGACGGGTCGTTGCGCAGCTCCTCGGGTGCGGCGCCCGTCCAGAACGGGTAGTACTGCGCCGGCGTGAAGCGGACCTGGTAGCCCTCGGGCGCGCCACGAGTATCGTTCTCGTCCTCGTCGGCGTTCTCGTCGGCCGGCTGGAAGACGTTTTGGGAGGACGAGGTCAGGTTGTAGTCGAAATAGGAGGAGTACGTCTCGTTCCACATGAGCTCGAACATGGCGTCGGAGCGACGGGCCGCGCGGCTCGCATAGTCGGCGCAGGCCTTTGCGTTGCCGGCGGAGCGGTACAGCTGGGAGATAGTCATCTCGTTGAGGTAGAGGATCGAGTTGAGCTCGACGGGGACGGTCTCGATGACGTTGAGCGAGCGCAGCGGGAAGTACGTGTCCTCGGCCGCGTCGAGCGGGGTGCGCAGCCACTTGGAGGAGTAGTCCCAGCCGCTCTCGGCGCCGCTGGCCAAGTTGCGGTACAGCGTCGCCTTCTCCTCGTCGGTGAGCGGTTCTCGCTCGGGGTAGATGGTGCCGTCCGAAGCGTAGTAGGACTCGTTGTTGGCGGTCACGTAGTCCTCGCGGTACGACTCTGGCCGGGGCTGGTTGTTCTCCACGTTGTAGCGGTTCAGCGTGACGTGTCCGGCAGATGTCTCGACGGTGACGGTCCGGTTGGTCATCCAGAAATCTAGTTCTTTCTCCAGGAGCGGCAGTGCGCGCTCGAGGATGCTCTCGTCTCCGGTGTACTCGACGTATGCCGAGACCATGGCCGTCAGGAGAGGCGGCTGCGATCGGTTGAGGTAGTAGACGCGGGCTCCATTAGGGACGAAGCCAAAATCTTCGACAAAGTCAAGGAAGTTTTCGATGATGTTCCTGGCGATCTCGGTGAAGGATCCCTGGGTGCGCAGAAGACCTTCGATGATCCAGAACGAGTCCCAGTAGTACGGCTCCCGGAAGCGACCACCGGCGATGACAAAGGTCCGGTTGACCTCGAGAAACGAGTCGACGCATTCCGTGCAGTTACCACCACCGGCGTACCTGCGGGTAAGGTCGGGCCAGATGTCGATGACTTGCCGCACAAAATCCGCAACAACGGGATCGTTGACGTCCTCCAGGAAGGTTGGATCCGTTTCGAGCTCCTCTTCCGGGACCTCCTCAAGCTCGCTCCCAGCCTGGCCAAAGTAGGTTGAGAGGAACTCCGTCAGCTCGGAGTTGTTAGTGATTGGTTGGGACAGCTGGTTGAAGGCTTCGATCACTTCTTCCAGCGGTCTGATAGTTGGTCTATGACAGAATGGTCAGTCGCTAATTCTGATGCCATTGAAGGAAGACCAGCAGCAACTCACAAGTCGACAAACGTCTTGGAATCCTCGAATGGACGCGCGAGCTCAATCTGCCGGAGGATCTCTCCTTGACAGTAGAGGGGCGAGTCGCAGGGCGCAATCACGCTGCCATTAATGTAGAGAGCGGTCGTCGTGTATACCCAAGCAGCTGTAAGAGCGAGTTTGCCGGCCAAGGAAGCCATCTTTGCGCGATCTCAACCCTAGGGCAGCAGAGTAGGAGCGCAAAGCAGACACGATACACGAGAGGGTGGTCGGTATGTAGGGGGAGGTCGATGAACGTCAACGACGTCTGAGCGGAGACGAGACCGCCATGTATTAATAACCTTGGAAGTCGTCCCTCTCATCTTGCTCGCAACGCTTTTTTCTTTCCTTGGTAAAGCTGCACATCGGCAGCTGCGTAATGGAATGGTGCCCCTCCCCCCGCTTTCGGAGCCGCTTTCGTAGTGGATGAACCTTCGTGTGCGGAGAAATGATTGAAGTGGAGAAAGGCTTGGGTGACGTGATGTTTTCCGGTTTTGTTTTTCCCTCTTCGGCAGCGCATAGCCAGGAACAGGAACCGGACGCAAGAGCCGTCGGCAATCGCATGACCTTGTGCGGCGGTGACATTCCAGAACAGTCATTGAGGGTGGCATCATGACGGAGCCCACAGCACCTCTGCGCTTTTGAGCGGCTTCGGACAGACGGGAACGAGTCATCCCAGGCGACGATCAGCCCATTTGTCCCCAGGCCAACTTCCAACTCGAGCACAAAATCTTCTTTCTGCCTGCATGCTTTGACTCGAACTCAGCAATCAATCGATCGCCAAAGGTCACGGCGTACGGTGTTTACCGTTGTGGCGCACTGCGGGCGTTAATTCCTCTTCAGCATCCACCTGATGGATGCGGTGGACAGCGAAAGTGGCATCCAAAAGAAGAAACTCCATCTCGCAACGCGGGCTTCCCCACGCTTTCTGGTGCCGTCAAGCCTCTGATGTTGGCGCTGAAAATTTAGGGCAGGTCTCGCATTTGGGGAGGCCCTGGTGTTGCTGGAGCATAGATATCTGGAGGTCTTGAAGACCGTTAAGAACGAGCTCCTGGAGGATTTGGCCTGAGTTTGGCCTTTCTGTGTGCCATCTTTGTTGTCCGGTGCATATCTAGGTACCCAAGTATCTTCTCAGGTAACCTTGGAAAGTTTTAACTTCGAACTATCGTGGGCCAACTACCGAGGTTAACCTTGGAAAGACGATGATCAGACTGTAGAGTAATCAATACCTCCTTGGATCACTGCATACAGAGAATGGGGTTTAGCTCGATGCGCCTGCCTCGAGATGTTGATTTTTCTCAGGCTCGACCTCGTTTCATTCGACTTGTCGAAATTGGCATCGACAGTCAGCCTCGCTCAGGCCGTCCGGAGAATCACCAAAACAACCTTGGAATCCGAAGACGTCGAGCCCTGAGTTTCATTTTCGGCGGCTTGGGCCACAAGCCGAAATCAGAGCCGTTGGTAACGGCCCAAAGGGTGGGTCCACGACGTGATGGCCATACCATGGTCTTCTTCGGTCGATTTCCATGTCCAGGCGGCAGCTGAGATGCACTGCTTCTCGCATGTATCATTACTCCCTTAGTCCCAGAGCCAATCTGGCACGATGGCGATTGTGGTAATGGAACCGCGACGAAGGCGAGGAGTAGGTCAACCGCCATGGACCCATCATTCAGGCTTTCATATGAAGACAACTTCTTTCCCGCTGAGAGGAAAGACAAGCCCAAAAAGGCCAGACATACTGCGCGCTTAAAGAGAAATCGATATCATGCACTAAGTAGGTATATTCAACCTTTATCCTTTCATTGAACTGTTATGTACATACGATTGAATCACTCTCAATCTCCGGGTCCGCTTCAAGAGTGATCTGAGGGCTGTAACGGCCACGCATTTCCTCTTCGATAGGTGATTGTTTGTCTTTGGAAGGTCAAAGATCTTTCTCATCCTAGGAACTGTAAGCCAAACTTTCCTTACTAAAATATCGAAAGGAATGGGGCGGGGGAAGAGGAGCAGAGTGATAACTCACCAGTCTCGTTGCAGGATCACAGTCCGTCGGATACTCCTGACCCGCGACTGCTGCGTGGCATTTAATGGCGTCCAGAACGCATTTCTTGTGATTTGCTAGGAGGAAGAATCGGCAGTTCTCACTAAGATAATCTCTCTCAAGATATTTTGGCACTCCTTCCCTCAGCTTTCTGAATCCAGGCCACCACCAATCCTCGTCTCTTAGCTCGCTCCGGAGCGGTGGTGCTTGATCGCATAATGACTCAATGAACCTGCCAATATGTTCGCAGGCTTTATGCCAATAAGAGCCCATGAGCGTTATGCGATACGCCTTCAGTCGATATTCTCCGAACACGGTGTTGGTCAAATCGACTTCGGGGCCCGGAGTCCCATTTGCCCCCAGCTTCCACTTTAACTTTTCAATGGCCACCTTCACGATTGGAGGAACCGTCGAGTGATCAAAGTCAGTGTATTCGCATTTTGTTTTCAGTGTCCCTCGCCGATATAGCGTATCGTGCATGGTAGAGCTGACATCGCTTGTGCTTTGAGCGTTTCCAATACTGACGCAAAGGAGCAGAAGAACGGCCTTTAGCGCTAGGGGACCAAACATGTCGATGAGACTGGGATGAAAAGCATCGTCTGTTAAGGATGTCGTTGGAACGTAAAGCAGTAGACACAGATATCTATGACATGTGTCGACTTGATGTTAAAAACCGCAAGCAAACGACATCGGCAAGAAGCAGACCGCGAAGCCCTTTAAAAGCGAGACGCGTGCATTGACCAAGCATTTCTGATAGGAAGGCAATTAGTCTAGATGTCTTCGATGTTTCCTTTTTGACCTCATGTTGAAACATAAAATACTCCATGTGCACTGAAACCTTCCAAGGTTGGTATAGGCTGCGAGGCTCTCGTATTTTGCATCCGTGATAATAATACAGACATAAGATTAACCCCTAACTGTCTTGTCTAGATGCCAGCAGTTTCAGAAAATAATGTGTATCTTGTTTGGTTAACGCCCCGGTTCAAAAAAAATCGAATGCCCTTGCTGACGAGCTTGACGTCAAAAAGTCACTAACAACACGCCGCCAGCCTGTCGTCTACAGGCCCTTGAGAGGTCTGTATTCAGTTCACTTTGACCGAATGACTGTTGTCTCCACACCCAGATTCGACAGAATAGCCACATGTGCGAAGCCTATACTCATCATTCCTCAAGAACACAGGTGGGTGTCAACTTGGTATTGCAGTCCAGAAGTGATTCCAAGAAAGTGGAGCCTTTTCCCTCATTTCGCCTGCTCGATCCTCCAGGGCTACCTTTCATGAAACATAACAGAATGCATTTCCACCTTCGCTCGAATACGCGGCATCCGCGTGAACTAGAGGCGTATAAACAAGACCCGGTCTGAAGCTCAGTGTTGGGCGTACAAAGAGCATTCACGCTCCGTGGCCGCTTTGATGATGGCGTCTCTTAGGGATGGCTTAGACAGGGCTTCGCGGTCGCACGCCGATGAGAAGCGCGTCTTGGTTGTTTCCGGATCTTGTTGGCTTAACCTGATGGTAAGGTCTTCCAGTATGCACTTGTCCGTGTTTTGTGGGAGCGTTAGAATGGCCAGGCAGATGGCAGTCATGTAGAGATACAAACGACGAAGTGTGGGGATCTGACGCGCAATCGTTGGACAGATATGGCCCTTCCCATCGAGCGATACACTAACTGTATCAATTACCAATTCAGTGAGTGACGATGAAGCCGCTGAGATTAAGTCGCGGGTCGGAGAGAGCATCAGGTACGCGCCACGTGTGATATGATCCCAGAAGTTGTCATCCCAGCCAAAGCTAGTGTGGAAATGGAAACTCTTCAGACCATGACATTGAGAGATGAACGTAGATATCGTATAGAGTCTCCCATTGAGCCGTATCTTCCATTTGGAAAATCGCACATTCCGGGATCGGAAAGTCAACACATCTTGCTCATCCCGATAGCCTTGAAGTTGGATCTCCAGTCGCACGAGGTGTGACTTGAGCAACTCGCACACTCTCGGTGACTGTGGGGGAAACTTGTATAGAGTTCGAGGGGACAGCCTGACATCACGAAAGAGAACAAGTTGAGCGACGCTGTACCACCGCTTGCTTACAGTGAGACAACCTGTTCGGGCACGGAAGTGCTCGACTCCAACATACTCAAAAACGAGAAGAAGCAGTTCCGTTGACAAGGCGTCTAAAGACATACGATCATACGACACGGCCGGTTCTGAGTTCACGCACTTTGTTAGCACGGTCACTTAGGCCTGTCAAACGTTTTGGTGCCAACAGGCTGAAAGAAGGTGATTTCCTTAGGCCGTGCTCAAGGGGGCTCGAGCGCGTCTTTTTATGATTTCAAGCAGCGAAGGTCATAGCGCCGCCACTGCACTCAACTTTCGAGAGTCGAAATTATCACGGAATCTTCACGTCTCCTTTACTTGAGACGCATTGAGCCGACGCTGTCTCCAAGATACTCGCGCTTCATCTGTAGAGCTCGAGCGCAACTTAGGGTTTGCCTCGTGTGCGCGTCAAGAGTTTTCCTCGCAACGGCCTGCCTAGATGACTACAGTAAGGGAATTCCTATTTCCAGATGTCCTCGATGTTTCCCTTTTGACCTCAGAATGAAACATATTATTGCACCACCTTCATGCTCATCCTGGCGTATCCCAATTTTGCTTAGGGATATTGCGCAGTAATTGCATCCCCATATAGTCCCTAGAGTGCGCAATGGGGTACCTGCACTAACGTTCAAATAATGTTGCCCGCTAACGATCCATGACGGACAAACCACCCAATATCATAATGCCCCCTTCATGCTTCTCGGCTGGATAGCAGTGTCCCGCCGCATCGTGACCGGTGTAACGTCATGGTAGGCTGCACTAACGAGCTCATAGGCGGAAGCGTTCACCAGGTACGTTGGATCCACGCCCTTGTCAGCCTCACAGGCGAAAGTGCTTGCCGAAATGGACCTCTACATATACATACATGCAGGGCGAAAATACCAAGGCAGATCTCAACAGCTTGCGCCTTGCATCATGTAGCAGGGCATCGTCCCCACGCTGACAGACAAAAATTGCCTTAGGTCAGCCTTGTGGGATTCTACCCATAGAGTCTTTTGTTCGGCTTCGGAAGGAACAAATAGCTCAGGGCTGGTCTATAGCTTCTGGAGCATGACTCAGATTGGGAACATGCCCCTTGACTCACATCTCGAACATAGCATCTTGTACCAGGTCCTCTCGGTATGCGGTTCGTGAACACGACGTCCTTACAGTTCCACGAATTATCCGATCTGGATCTTCGCAAATTGAAAGATGGTTACTGCATTCTTTCCCACAGATGGGTACTTGGAGATGGCGAAATCACGCATGTGGACATTCTGTCCATGGATTCGGATATCAAGGCCAAAGACGGTTATGCAAAATTCAGCGGCGCCTGCGCGCTGGCCAAAGAGTTAGGCTACGACCCTCTTTGGATTGACACATGTTGCATCAACAAAACAGACTCTGTCGAAATGGGGGAGGCGATCAATTCTATGTACAGGTGGTATTCTGCAGCCAAAGTCTGTATCGCCTATCTTCAAGATGTCACTTCCTCGGCGCAAATCAACGAAAGCGAATGGTTCAATAGAGGCTGGACGCTGCAAGAGTTGATCGCTCCAAAAACTGTCCGCTTCTACGACCGCAGCTGGAACTACTTGGGTGACAAAGTCGACCTCACCGATACCCTCGTCAGCAGAACCGGGATCCCAGCCAACGTTTTAAACAACACCAAGCCTCCGCAAGAATGTTCGATCGCACAACGGATGTCGTGGGCTGCCAAGCGCACGACCAAACGACCCGAGGACAGAGCCTACAGCTTGATGGGTCTCTTCGATGTGAATATGCCAATGATATACGGTGAACGTGAGCGAGCTTTCATTCGCCTGCAAGAACAAATCATCAACAAGTCGACGGACGAATCGATCTTCGCATGGGATCTAGATCTTCTCGAGGACTCAACCAGAGACGCGAAGAACGTGCAGTGTGGGTTGCTCGCAACATCGCCGGCCTGCTTCGCGAGGCGCGGCGACATCATTGGTACAGGCCGTTCACGAGGATTTCGCATCAACCAGTTTGGCCTCTCCATCTCGCTTCCAGCGACGCTGTATGCTTTGGGCACATATCAGGCTCCTCTTAACGTCGCCAGGGCCAATGCTGCCGGCCGCTGTGCTATCCTTCTAGCCAAGCTACCTGACGGGGACTGCTTTGCTCGGATAAGCGACTTGTCGGGAGAAAGCATCTTCATGACCGAGAAACGCGCAGATAATTTGACAGAGTTTGTTGTCTCCTTGCAGCCGCCGGACACGGCGGTGCATCTCTATCCTGGCTTCTGGTTGCGGAAGCTGGGCTTCCATGACTCGCATATCAACGCTTATAAGATACTGGAACGGCGATACACAGGAGAAGATGACCGTCTTCTGTTACCGGACGGTGAGGTTGGCACCGCTGGAATCATTCGACTCAGTTTAAGCAACGGTGGTCTGCCCGCTGGCTTCGCATGGATTAAACTGGGGTTTGACTCTGAAAGTCATCCAATTTGCTATTTGACATTTCCCAGCCCACAGGATGATGATCCTGATTCGAAAATGATGCCAGCAGAGGCTGAGAAGTTGCTCGCTATACAGCGTGGGTCGTCGGATCGGCTAAGGCATCCGATATTCAACAATGACTGGACGCACGCATCGAGTCGAACAATCTCTGGACTTCCTTCTCACTCTTACGACTCGCGCATGGGCACGGGCGATCACGATGTGGGGTTTGACTTCAAATTCAAATCTCCTCTATTTGAGATAGCAGTGTCAGCCCAAAGGGTCCCAGACATCAAACGTACGACGAGTAGACAAGGAGAAGTATGGGCGATCGACCTCGTCGCAGGTACACCACCGGTGAGGCCGGTCCATCGTGACAGTGGCTGTTGTTGCTAGGGACGCTCTTCCTCTCTCTGTGTTAAGTGTTTTAATTCTGTGGATGAAGCCATCATCTGCCCTCACCTTGGCCTTCAAACTACATGTTCTCTAATAGAACGAGTAACCAAGAACTGATACTGTTTGTCCGAGTACTCTAGATATCAAGCCTGTTTATCTCCTGCAAAAGCTTTAAGCATGCATATCAGATACGGTGGACAGGCCATTATTTGGCGCCATAGTTCAGCTGTTACATATGGGGCTCACTGGTATGCTGATTGTCCCAGTGTTTCCGTTGCACTGTCACGCGGTGCATGAGTACAAAGTCAGATTCGCAAAGGCCTGCCTAGATGCCTAAAATAAGGAAACCCTGCTAGTTGTATTATGGATCTGGTGGCGCTCAAAGATAAAGCACCGTATAACGGTCCTTCAGGATGTACAGGTCGCCATAGAAGTTGGGAAAATCACATGTCCACATTCTCTCAACCTGTATTCCCTTAGGCTCCTCATCCATGGCCTCAAGTATGGCTCTCCATCTTCCTGAACGCTCTTTCCTAATGTCCAGCAAGCATGGTCGCAGTATGCCTGGCCACAGCATAATCATGCCTTCAAGGCCTTGCTGGATAAATATCCTTTTCCAGATGGCCTGCTTCCACTGCTCTTTCCTCGACTCCTTTCAACTCCGCGTTTTGCCCCTCCCTTCTCCGTACAGAGTCCTATCCAAACCTCTCCCGTGTTGAAGCCCACTCCTCGTCCCAGCGGGTGCTACTCAACAGGCCCCACGGACGGCGGTGATTGTCGCACATAATACATCTCGTACCCTTTCTCGGCACATATGCAGAGTCAGGATCCGCGGGTCGGTTTGCGCGAAGGACCTTAGTCGAGCCATCTTCACGCGTCCGGAAAAGGGTCTCTGATGACTTCGCAGCGAGTCGCAGAATTGTGGAGGGCAGGGTTGACGCCAGGCATCTTCGTATTACTCTGTACGTCCGTACTAGATTGTTGTAATCGTCAAAGTCGTAGAGGTACATAGTATTTTGGAACCGTCAAGAGAATCCCTCTGGGCATGGGGAGCAGGTTCACCCTCTTCCTTCTTGACCTGTGCATTGCTGACTCGGTTGCTCTTGGTAGTGTAAAAAAGTAATGCCGTCTAATTGGTGACCAGCGCACGACAATGGTTTCGGATTTCTCTTTCGTAATTGCTCACGCGGTACTTTGCTGCATTGAGAGTCTTCGGTATCTTTGCAATGGGAACTTTCCGGTGGAGTCCCTCTCATGGATATGAAAATCAAATATGTACCGTGCATACACTCGCTCGCTGCTTTCGGTATACACAACGCCTCACCTCGGGCGGAATGAAATATTGGACACCTGAAATTCAAGGTGCCGGTCTGATGTAGGGTGCAGAACTTACGCCCCCTCCTCTTCCAGGCTACGTAAATACAAAGTTTGTAGATCATCTTCAAATCTCGGCATCGTTCGCAGGATCATGAATGTGCGAGGTGCCACTTGTCTGAATTTGCGGAGCGGAACATTTCCTTTGTCGAGGAGGATCTCATCTTCCGTTCCGTCTTCGCCAAGCTTCAAGCTTCCATCACCGCGCAGAGTTGGCGTCCTGTTCATATCCGCATCCGCCTTGCCCAGGACTTCCCGTTTCTTGGACAGCAGAAGCGCCCTCGCCAGGAAAACCATGGTCCGGTAGTAAGGCATCATCCGCACTCTCCATGGCCATTTGAGGTCGAGTCGATTCAGCCATGACGGCTTGAGTCTCGGCTTGTAATAGAAGGGCAGCTTGCTGTACTTCCAACCAGGCCACGAAGATATCAATCGCGACTCGCACACCCTGAAAGCATCGAGCGGCCGTCCGCTCCGTGCGAGAGCCTCCACATAGGTATTCCACGCATGTGTGTCGAGAGTGTAACCGGCAGTCAGTAGCGAGTTAACGGTGAAGGTGATAGTCTCAGCACGACCTTGATCGGCAAGAGCGCGAAGGTAGACGACAAGCGTGGAAGAAAGAACGGAACTGTAGGAGGGCGAGATTCTACCTGGTCGTGTGATCAAAGAAGTCGGATCACGCCCAAATTGTCCCTCGTCTGCGGATTCCTTGGCAGTCACGACGGCGACGCTTGAAGGCGACGACGGACCATCCGAGTTCACGGTCGGCGAGGAAACGGTAAGGTCCACAAGTTTAACCATCTTCGCAGCCTGCTGCTGAGCCAAGCTCCAACATTCATCCGCGTCGGTCCACCTCTTTGCATGGCGATACGTGATCATGAGGGCGCTCAAGAGGCGCAAAGGTAGGCCGTAACCCGATCCGTGGGTCTCGCGCTTCTTTCGCATATACATTCCGAACAGTTCGCGTACAAACTCGAATGACTTGCGCTCGCCATATAGACGGATGATGTAGCTGAAGAAAGCATCCGGATTGGACTGAGTGATGGGCATACGGGCCAGACCCTGTCGTGGTTCACTTTCGGCAACGGTTATGGCGTCCACATCCTCGACAAGCTCTCGCAGGTCTGCTTCGGCATCGAAAAGCCGAGCATCGTGCCGGTTCACGCCAAGGGCTTTGAGCTCCTTGACTTCCGCAAGAGCTTTGGCCTTGAGGAGCGGTAGGCGCGTGCTGATGGTCTCTGGAATCATCCTAGCCTTCATCTGTTCATGGAGTCTGAAAACGCGGTCATACTCGCGTTGAGCGACGTAGCCTGCCATGAGAATGGCGTAGTGGAAGGAGACGATTCGGACGCTGTTTCTGCGCATGACTTTGTGCATGATCCGTTCGGCGGCGTTGGTTTGGAGGATGTTCGCCAAGCAAAGCATCATCGCGGCATAGCTCATACCGTCGAGAGCGATTCCGTTGTCTTTCATTTTCCGGCACAATCTCAAGAGCGAGCCGATATTGCTCCGTCCCGCATATGCAGTCAAGGCGTGATTCCACAGCGGCGTGAGATAACCAGTCAGTTTTTCGGGCGTCTCTTGTTTGACCTTCAACGCCGCCTCAGCTACGGCCACTGCCTCTTCGACATTATCATTCCCAATGTACGCTTCGGCAAGGCCACATAGCATAGCTGTGTTGAACGTGGTACCTTGTCCTTCAGCCTCTTCGAGAAACTGTTTAGCCATATCGACGTCCCCTCGTTGTCCGCACGCATGCAGTACAGGTCCGAAACTGAACGCGTCGGGCTTGACTCCAGATTCGCGCATTTTAGCAAGATGTTGGAGGCAACCCTCGTAATCACCAGCTCTTGAGTAGCCATGCAGGAGCATGTTATGGCAAACCACATCCGGCTGGACGTTGAACTCAGTGGCCATCCGCTCAAATTGCTCGATGGCCTTGCCCATCTCTGATCGGCGGACGTGTACCATTATCAGAGGTCTTAGCGGCCGAGCCCAGAGCGGTTGGTCTGCATGCTGCTCTCGAAATTCTGCAAACAGATCGTGAACCTTGCTTGTCTTGCCTAACCGGGCGTATGTGTACATGAGGAAGAGAATAGCCTGCTGTGTCAATTTGCCATGAATACGCCGAAAGTCTTCGGTGACCGACTCGATGTTTGCTTTGAAGCCGTCTAAACTCTGTATGAAGCCGACACTTCGAAGGATCTCGAAAAGCACCTCAGTAGATGGGTTAAAGTCATCATGTCGGCGCCAATCCAGGTAAAGGCCAAGCGATATTCGAGGGTCAAAGGCCCACCGGCTAGCAAGTTTCTCCTCTTTCGTGATTTTCAGTATCGCAACACTGTACAGCTTCGCCGTTGCCAACTTCATTTGATGAAGTAAGCGCAACACTCTTCTGACTTTACTTCCATCGGCTTTCGTCGCGTGATGGACGGCTTGAGAAGCGAATTCGAAGACAAAGTCCCGGTGACTCGAGAGCCCTGCTTCCGAGATCGCCCATCGCGATTGAGTCTCCACTGTCATCTCGAGTAAGTTTGTAAAGAGTCCCGGGAGTTGCAATGCGTTCTTCCACAGTCTCGCAATGCTTTCTTGGCCTTCCTTGGCCACCTTTTGCTTCGAGCAGGCATGGTACACGCGAACAGCGAGGTCCAAGTGCTTGGTTTGCAAAGCATGTACAAACAGAATTTCTGAGCCGACTGAAGCTGCTGGCGGCATTTCATCCAGAGCGCGTTCGTGCAACCCCTCTGCTCGGCCAACATTGCCCAGTTGAAGAAGAGCAGCGATAGCAACACGATAAGAGGAAGGGCTTCGGTCTTTGGAAAGCAGCCTAGAGAAGATTGCTATGGTACGTTTTGTATCGGTGTTTCGAGTGGATGTACTCATGTAGTCGAGGAGGTCGGCTATGACCGAAGCAGTCCAATACGAGTCATCCAGTGCACCGAAAAGCTGCCACGCACGATCGTACTGGCGTTCGCCGCTGGCCTGCATGACCCTCCGCAATTCATTGATGATGTGTGTGTCCTTCATGTCGCCGTCGACGTTCAAGGGCTCTGACCGGGCGGCTGAAGCAGTCTCATCTTCTTTTGATTGAGATGAGAACTGACGCGAGAGATGTCTCTCTTGCCTCTTCAAAACCCTTTTCGCGTTCAGGGCATTTTTGGAGAGTCGTATAAGGAGGGCTTTTGAGTCGGCAGGGTATAAGAAGTCGAGAAATATTCCAGCACCGGGCCTATGAAGCACACCATTGGCATGGCCGTGTGTATCCTCCATACTCGAGATAGGTCCACGCGCTGGGAGCAAGGCAATCCACCATGGCGGCAGGCTCAAATCGTTCGCGCCGTGGTGCCAGAACCCAGAGTGTAGCATCCTTCGGGGTGTAACGCGGCGCCCGGATGTGCACATACATGGTCTGTTGATAAAACGTGCCGACACTCGCTCCAGCATATCACGGAGCAGGGTTGTGGGGTTCCGTCACCGTCTGAAGCAATCATGGTCTCTAGATGCAGAGTCTAACGGAACAAACGCTGTAAGTGGCGATGGACATGACCGCTGAATACGGGATGAATGAGAACGTACGGTCACATACCAGGAAAGGCATAGCAGCATCGAATAGGCGTCATGCGAGATCCCATCAGCTGACACGTGAACCCATTAAGAGACGAGCTGCGAAGGCAAAATTTGACTCCTGAACTCGGAGAATCTGCACAGTGGTGACAGCATCCATAGATCGAGTTTTTCCCGACCTTGGGAATACACTTTGCGAAAAATGCCAAGAGCGCTCAAAATAGTTAGCCGGATCTCGCTCGCTAATCTATGAACTCATGGCAGGGACGCTACGGTGTCACTGGTGTGCAGCAGTAAATTGTCCGCGCGTTCTTCCTACAAACGTCGAGAGTCGTGTTCAAGACAGCAATCTCAAAGCGTTCTATAGACTCAACAGACGACGAAGTTGACATAGTCCGTGAATGACAGTAACTCTGATATCCGAGGGAGCACGATGCATAAGAGCCTTCTCGATACCACCCAGATAGGTGATCAAAGCATTCCAGATGTCATCATGTAAATTCATGAAGCCATGCAAAAGCCGCGAGAGAAGATTCCCTTGACACTTGCTTGATTTGCAGTCGTACGTCTTCGTAATCTGATAAGTACGCGTGAGAACAGCGCGGCACGTGGCAAATCTTGCAGCAATCATCTTCCAAATCCAAACCATCCCCGCTTTGCTGGCTCTTTTTTCTCAGCCTCAGCGGTCTGCGTGCCCTTTGGTCCTTTCGCACCCGTTTCCGCCGGTGCCTCCGCGACTTCCTGGCCCGGATAACGAACGTAGTTCCAAGCGATGTCGAGAAAGATGGGCTTTAGCGGTATGGGCTCCAATCTTGGGGGGTAGGCCACCAAGTTCGTCAGATCGACATCTCCTGGGGGGTATTCCTCCAGACGCTCGATGAGCGGTATGGCTGTCTGACCGTCCCTTTCCGCTTTCTCGGCAGCCTCTTTTGCGAGTTCCTCCAGGTCGAGCAGAGCGTGGTGGCGCAGTATGAGACCAGAAAGTCGATCCTGCAAGTTCTGGGCTTGGGTACTGGTGACTGCCAAAGTCGGCGGCTTGCCTTCTTCCGCTTCAACGTCCGGCAGTGATGAAGATCCCTTTAATGCTTCGTCTGAGTATTTCTGTGCTTGAACGAACAAAGCCAACGCGTTTCTGAGATTTGGAAGAAGTGCATGAGAGTACGCGATGTTCGTGCACCTGCATAGTTCGGTCAGACGTGGCTAGCTTGAAGCGAGAAGAGGATGGTTACCGAAGAGCCCGAAAGTACGCACGCTTGGCTTCAAGTTCCTCGACAAAAGCCGTATCCCGAGCAGCCCCCCGAAGCTCTTTGACCGAGTCGATGCTTTGGAGTATTGCATCGTACAAGACAACTCTCTCTCTCAGACGAGCCAGCTTTCTGCTTCTGCCTTCTTCTTTCTCTGTAATTTGACTTTTACTCTTTTTACTCTTCTTCCGCGTTTTCACCATCTCCGTCAACAAAGTTGCTCCGTCGTCGTCGCCCATGAGTACTCTGTTGCGGCCGACTCTCCATCCTACAAGTGCGTAGTTGACGGCAAGGCTCGTTACCCGGAGATCCTGCATCCTAGCGTCGCCTTCGTCGACCATTTCCTTTTCCATATCATCGATCGCGCGCCTTGTTGCGTCTGCGGCATCTTGGCTTGCGATAAGTACATTGTCGTAAGCGGCAGCCTTCTCTTTACGGGATGCATCACGGCCATCTGATGAAAGAAAAGCAGTCAAGACTTCTTCGGCGGCCGAAACCGCCGCGAGAGCTTGCCCAACCGACGCATCTACAACGTTGGCGCTTCTCGAACGCCAGCGGACGGTGCTCGGTATATTCTCTAATGTTCGCTGCTCGCCCCCTAAGTTCAAATCAGTAACTTACACCATACTTGAACAGACGGGCAAAGCGTACTTTGGTTGTTGGATTCGTCTTGAAAAGCACTCGGATCCAGTTTCCGGACAGCCTCCACCAGTTGCGAGTCATCGTGTGGAAATTTCTGTAGCGCTAGTGCAGAGTGTCCCAAAGACCGTGAGAGGTGAGACTGGTATGCCGCGTAGCGTATACTAGGATCGATATTGCTAGCAATGACTTCTTTGAATAGCTCTTTCTTCGTCACACGCAGAAGCGTATCATAGATGACCCTCGCCACCGAGTAGGCGCGCAAGCACGGTTGCCACTGCTCTCTCTGTAGCTTGACATCGCTTGGCCTTTCAGCGCTCGACTGTTTCTCAAACTCCGCAGCCCCGGCCAGCATGAATGCGTATGATCTGGCCTCCAGCAAGTCTACGTCAGTTGCGCCAGTGACCTCCTGGTTTGATATTAGTGCAGCCAGTTCCTCAGCATGCTTTGATGCCTTTCGCAGTCGTGATATGATGTGACGGCGACTTGGCCCACTCATCCCCTTCCCCACATTCTCGGCGTGCGTCGACCTCTCATGCATGCCATGAGCCCAGGCTCGCTCCGCTAGAATGACTAGAAGATGAACAAATCTAGCTCAATTAGCGAGACTTCCTCGGGTAAGTTAGATGGCCAGGATTTACTCATGGTTGCTTCGAATGTCCTCAGCTGTCACCGAGAGCTTGTCACTATCTTTGCCCGGCCGTGCCGATGCTCGCCCAAACTTCTTGCGAATTGTCGCGATTCGACGTGATAACTGGGTATGATACTTGTCATAGCCTCCGAGCGACAGCGCGCTGTCTCGCTGGGCCAGCACAAAGCTTGTAATATCCATTATGAAATTGAAGTTGCGCAGGATGTATATTCATTGAGCAGGGCAACAGTTCGCAGATGATTGCACACCTTGGCATGTCGTGCGACGTCCCGACCTTGAAAGTCTGGGCCGGGGCCTGCGGGTGGCCCCGCCCCACCGAGGGGGGCAATTTTTGAATCTTTCGGAGCGGAAATTCACTTGCCAAGGTTGATGGATTTAACTTCGGGCTTTTCCAAGGCTTGGAGAGCGCAGAGGATGAGTTCTAAATACCAACCTTCGTCGGCACGCCCAACTGCACATCTAATTCTAACTGCATTGATAGAACGGAACCTGAAACTCGAGACACTTAGACAACTGGGCTCTTCCTTCCATTCAATCGATCGCCTAAAGGACCGCACAAAGTTCATGCTTTCGTTACTATGATTACAAGCAACTGGGGTGATATCATCAGCAGTCGTGATACGAAAGCCGTATGTCAATGAAATGGAACTGGACTTGCACCGCAACGCCCCAGAATGATCAAGAGCATAGCCCGGTGTGTAAATTGTGGGTAAAATGCATATACGGCGTTTTTTTGCTTCTCGCTCTTGTCTGGTCTGGCGTCATCGTGAATTATTGAGTTTCGAGTTAGATTTGCTTCTTGACTAGGATCCCAGCTGTGGAGGCTCTCATAAAGGTGGGTGTTGTGATGATTTACGAAATCGCTCTCCCTGCTCTCTTCTCTACTTGTTCCTGAATCCTTCGGGGTACACAAATGTAGTGCCTCTGACAAACAGCGCTCCCTTCCAAGGTTGACAGAGTCCCCGCACAGCCACATCTGTCTGCAAGCAACTCAAACTTTTGATATTGCGCAGGTGTGAATTGCTTCTTCAGCCCTATTGCTGTGAAGCAGCTGTACATGATGTGTTTCCTGTTCGATAATTTGTCCATCTTGTCCTCGGACACGAGTTCTCATTATTGGTCTCTTGTGGATAGATAGTGCTCAAGCCTAGTTCTGATTCTCGTATACCACTTGAAACCCAAGCACCTCTAAACCGTCAAGACCAGAGCCTTCCTCAAACTAACGAGTCCACACCTTTTCACTCGGCACACTGCCTGCTTCATTGAACGATTCTCCATTCCCATTGAGATATCCTTCTCGAGTACAGAACACTTCTTGCAGTTCGTTACTTGTTTGCCGGCGTCATGCGGTCGGAATCGAGGCAATCTGCGAAGCTGGCTGCTCCCATTGCGATACGGGAGCCCAAGTATATAATATACTTCCTCGGTCTCACTTAATCTTATCCCTCCCCGCTTGCCCAAGCAATTTCCTGGATCGACCGCGCGTGTTCCGAAGCAATGGTCCTTTTCTCTATTCTCGGCGTACCTGCCAGCTATCTTCGTCTCATCAACTTGATCCGCCATGCGATCATCGAGAAGAATCCCTCGCGGAGATAAACAATCCAGGGTGAACATGTTATCGACGTAATAGACTCTGAATTTCAGATCTCAACAGATCAATCTCTCCCACTGGAATGTATTGGTCGTTTATTGCCTCTTTCTCATACTTCCACAGCGTTGGTGTCCAGCTGTCTGGAAACGAGGAAGCTCTTCGTTGATCAACCAAGTCGACTTTGAAGTCAGATGGAGATTGCTGCAACAATTAAGGGTAGTATCGTATCTTGTCTCCCAATACTAATAAGCACACGTGTCCGAGTCGAATGATCCCGGTGGTATTATTCATGGGGACGAGAAAGGGCTGACGACGGCGAGCGCGAGGTATCTGCTTTATTCTTTAATAAGTTGTACAAGTATTGCGGTCCTCTTGTCACTAACCCGAGCCGCGAAAGGATTTAGACCGATCAAATTTCGCTCATTCTCATCAATGGGTCACAGCTTGGTGCCTTTTCTCCATTCTTAACAGCTTGCACGTTCATAGTCCACTAAGTGTGCTTCCACGCATCTTCTGCACTCATCGCAGACAGTATTGCCAGAGGGCAGGCCGTCGGGAATTCTGACGGAAGAGGAGGGATTTCTGTGTTCTCATTCATAATAATCCGCAAAGTTTCTTCCACGCTTCGTCAGCTGTGGACATGACTGCCCTCTTATTTCTCGATATTATCGAGAGTCTCAAATAAATCTTTTCATAAAATCCACCACTAAGTAGCCACTCTAAGTTCTAGCATTCCTTGAGACTGTTGACATTTTCTTGGCCTGAAAGACCACATAGTAACGTCGGTGAACTAGTCAAAGCTCTTTGAAAGGAGTAACTGCCGCATCCATCTAGAAGCGCGACGTCAGTAGCAGGCACATGATGGATATCAGCATGTAATCAGATACTGACAGTTTCCCAGATATCTCCATTAAATCGTCACTAACCTCGTTTGAGTTTGAGGAAGTCAAAAGAAAATCGAAGGGAGCAGATGTCTATAAGTCCTTCGCTGTGGAGCTTTGAGGGCCTTGTACAATTCAGGCTTGCACTGGTCACGGTTCTTCTTTTCTTCATACAAGTGAGGAATGCTGTCGCTAATAGAAACATTGAATCGATGGAGTGAGATTATTGGAGAATGAGGGTGATTGAGAAGAACCCCAGAGCAACTTAAATAATTGGCGCCTCGTGTTGTGGTTCGTGGTTAGCAGTTAGTCGAATGAGCGCAGGGTAAGAGAAAGCCCTGCTTCTATCAAACGTCCCGGTATCGGCAGTATGAGCGAGCGTAAGAGGTTGTAAGAGCCAAGCGTTCCTTCTCCTTACCTGTTGAGGCTTTCAGTTCCGCAAAGAAGGTCAAGTATCCGTTGAGGAGATACCATACGATCAAACATCAAGTGAGAAAGTGAATTGGTTGATGGCGTAAATGTTCGTGGATTTTTACTGTATGGCAAGTTCGGATTGAATGTCTTCAACGAGGTCGTGACCATGAAGAGCGAAGTAAACGTGCTCAGAGACCGTCTTGTATGATTCTGAAAACCCCCAGTATCAGCAATGGCTTCCACCGCAAGACAACTCCACTTCTCTGACGCCTTTGCCATCAGCTGCGGCACAGTCACCATCAACACCGAGAGATCCAAAGCTGTGCTCATCCACTCGCGCAAAACCGGAGAGTATTTCTTACCAAAAGACCGAAAGAACGTTGGCGAATCGTTACACCAAACGGCCCTACGAGAGACCTATGAAGGGACCGGAATCCCCGTTGAACTCCTCCCCGTTGAGATGGAGACCCTCGCCACGGCGCCCTCCGACACTCTAGCGTCAGACCCGGCGAGATATGTCACTGAGCCAATTGCTGTTGCGCAACGCGTGACCGAGGGAAAGTTGAAGAAGATTTTTTGGTATGTTGCGCAGGGTGACTCGAGAAAAGCTCGAGTAGAGGGTACTCAGCAGGAGGATGAGGACTTTGATGCAGTTTGGGTTCCTTTTGGAGAAGTGGCTTCTACCTTGTCTTTTGAGGATGATAGACAGGTCGCGGATCGGGCTGTTCATTTGGCGCTGGGGAAGCACAAGCGTTGAATGAATATGCTTCCATGTCATGAAGGAAGCTCCGGGAACACTACGGCTCCGAGGTTAAGGCGATGAACAACGATGCAGAAGATTGAGGCGGGAGAAGTCTCATGAGAAGATATGACATCAACAAGGAGAGTGTTGTTTCGAGCGGCGAGCGCACGCATACATCAGCATTCAAGCAATTGCACGAAAATGGAGACCATCCGAGTAGAAAGATTCTATTTCAATTCGCAGAAGGTTTGCTGCAGTTCTAAACAAATGCAATCTATAAGACAGCAGGAATCCTCAACCACACGCCACACGCCTTAAACATTATCAGTCAAGGCATTATCATGAACCGGCTCCAAATGCCCATCTGAGCGCAGCCCCCGATATGGAGACCCTGGACCGATTTTTACACCTTACGTTTCTCTTTTGTGCCAATGCTAGGCTGTATCATGTGCATTTGGGAAATCAGTCATCCTCGTCGCTGAAGACCTCTTCGCCTCCTAGGATATTGTTAGCACAGTGTCACAGAATAGATGTAATCAGAGTGCGCTTACTCTTCCGGCGAGCCATGCGATCCTTCTTCTTTTTCCTCAGCTCACTCGAAGTGAGTTTAGCCTTCTTCTTGCCGCCGTCGATCTTGTTGCCCATGGCGTCAAACCTCTCCTCCTCTTCGCCCTTCTCAGTAAGACGCGGGCCGGCGCCCTGACCCTGAACCCAGTTGTGGCCCGAGGGCGTCATCTTACCGTCCACGACAGCCCAGACTTCCTCGGTCAAATCCTTGGTGAACTCTGCAGAGTGGGTGATGATGATGACACCACCCTCGAAGGCCTTGAGCGCCTTTGACAGTGCACCGAGCGAGTCGCGATCGAGGTAATTGGTCGGCTCGTCCAGGACGATGAGATGGGGTCGCTGCCACGAGCAGGCGGCGAGAACGACCTTGACACGCTGACCACCGGACAGACCACGCATCCGCGAGTGCGAGACGAGCTCGGCATCGAGACCGAAGTTGGCGCAATGCGACTCGATTTCCTTTCGGATCAGAGGACGGAACTGTCCGCTTGCGAGAGCCTCTTTCTGATCGACCTCGGCAACCATCTTGCCGTGAGAGGCCAGAATCTCAGAGCGAGGAATCCAAGCGTTGTCGGCGGTCATCATGGGAGTCCACTTCTCGTTCTTCTGACCAACGTTTTCGCCCAGAACGAAGGAGCACTCATACTCATAAGAGTTCTTGAACTTCCTTCGCGAGTGAATGCCAATGACGCGACGCTGGGTGCCCTCGATCTTGTAGATCTTATCCATGGCCTTTTCATCCTCGTCGGTGATGATCTTGTTCGCGCGATCCATAGTCTCACGATCTTCGCCGGTCTGGAACCGCCACTGGATGTACTCGGACGGAGTCTTGTCAAGGTGGTGGTCAATATGCGAGAATGCGTGCTGCTTGATGTAGGCAATTCGGATGTTCTCGTGTTGATAAACCTCGCCGGCTGTGGGGACGAGTTCACCGGTGAGAACATTGACAAGCGTAGACTTGCCGGCGCCATTGGGACCAATGACGGCAATACGGGAACCGAGCGAGCACTGGAAGGTGATGTCCGAGATTTGAGGCTTCTTCGTGCCGGGATACTGAAACGACATGTTGCTGACACGAACGATGGCTTTGGCCTTGGTCTTGACACCTTCCAGGAAACCAGGTTCGGGGAATTTGAACTCCATGTCCGACGCACTCAGCTCATAGTAAGACCTGGCAGACGGCACGCGCTTGACAAACTCGCTAAGAGATCCACGATATCTCTTCAGCTTGAACCTCTCATAATGGATAACATGCTGAATGACTTCGTCCAAGAACCTGCTGTCGTGCGAGATGATGATCGATGTGCAGGGAGAGTTGACGAGATAGTCCCTCAGCCACTTGACGTTCTTGACGTCCATGTGGTTGGTGGGTTCATCCAAGAGAAGAATATCGGGTTGCTCGAACACTGCGCGGGCCAGTGCAAGCTTCATCTTCCATCCACCAGAGAGGGAGGTGATGGCATCTTCGAGTTGCTCCTTCACGAAGCCGAACTCGACAAGCGTATCTTCGACCTCGTTCTGGGGCTTGTCGATGCCGACATCAGCGAGTTTCTTCATAGTCCAACCGATAACAGTCTGTTCGGTATCGGCGGAATCAAGATCGTGTTCGACGTAAACGGTCTTGACCTCATTCTGCTTAGGGAAACCCTCGACCTGCTCATTGTTGATGGCACGCATGAGGGTAGTTTTGCCGGATCCGTTGGGACCAAGAAGGCCATAACGCTGACCACGCTTCAGACGAAGATGCGTCTGATTGAGCAGAATCTTGGCACCGTACGCCAAATTGAAGGTGCAGTTGCACAGATCCTCACCCTCTTCTTCATCGGGCTCGACCTCTTCCTCATCAGCGACTCCCGGCGAGGCACGCTTTCGAAGAGCTTCGGCGATGCCCTTGGAGTCCTGGTCGCCCACTATGGCGGTAATGTAGGGGAGAGTGTTAGTGACCCAGCTGATCTGCTCGGTGTCCTTCTCGTCGATGAGCTGGCCAGCGATTGCGGAGATGTACTCCATGACCACGTCGAACTTCTGGATGATGTCCTTATGCTTC
>QQTW01000334.1_pt1 | contig 28968 bp, 28 predicted proteins | sample 1904831 | NCBI WGS metagenome assembly QQTW01 (sample SAMN09435610, study PRJNA476489) | Subsurface metagenome, whole genome shotgun sequencing project.
GACGGGAGCCTGCCAGGGCCTTTGGGAGGATTCACCTGTACGCGTGGGCGTTTCAGACAGCCCGATGTTGATGCCCTTGGAATGAGGCCGCACGGCTCTGATGCTGTTACCGGTGTCGGCCAATGCGGGCTTGGTGTTCGATGCGGGATATGGCCGAGGCGTCGGCCTGGACGAACGTCATGGCTACCGTATGATGCCGTGAATTCGTTTCTAGCTTGGTTGATTATTACATACACGATCAGTGCCTTGAGTTACAGAGACGGAGTGGGGATGGTGGGAGAGACCGCAGAGAAGGGTGCTTTGAAAGGATGCAGAGCAGACGATCAATTGGCAGCGACAAGCCTCCTGCCCGGCAAGTACACGGTCACATACTCGTCCACGTAAAAGATAGCAGAAATTCAGTGTTAATCCCGTATTCACAAGCTACCTGGGTAAAAGGCCTAAGGTCAATGAGAAACATAGAGTTCAGACACTCATTCACCCGTATTATAGTGGTGGCATTGATCTTCGAACAATTGCCTACATCAGAACTTATAGCGCTTCACCAATGCAACGAGGTTTCTAAGGGTCATTCTCATTCAATTTCATCCTATCTTGAGGGACTTGTTACAAGGAGACATGCGACAGAGAGAAAGGGAAACAGTCGATCGAGCAGCTAAAGGAAAGGAAAGCCCCAGAGACAGAAGAACCGTGAGTGCAATAAAAGAGACCATCAACTTTTAAGAGCTCTGAAGACAGCTCCATGTTTCCTCTGTGTCATCCGTAAGAAGGATCCATCACTTCTTCACACACCCGAAGGCAGACAAGACGGGAGAGTATACTTGCCTAAGCAGCTGGACAACATTATCAAGAGTCCGTCAGTCAAAGCTGACCTTCGTCCCCTTGAAATCTCCGAATCCGCCACGGTTGGTCGAGCCACCGCGACCACCGCCGCGACCACCACGACCACCGCGTCCGCCACGGTCGCCGAAGCCGCCGCGTCCGCCACGCCCGCCGCCACGCCCGCCACGGTCGCCTCTCATGCCGCCGCGTCTGTCGCCGCGAGGAGCGCCACCGTCATTGGTACGGGGAGTGGCATAGTCAAGACGAAGCATGCGTCCTCCCAGCTCCTGGCCAGTCATGTTGCTCATGGCCTCCTTTGCTTCGTCGACCGAGCTGAAGCTGACATACCCGAACCCTCTCAGGGCTCCAGTCTCGTAGTCGGTGGGGAGAGAGACGCGCGTGATGGTGCCGAATTTGCCAAACTCCTCGCCGACAACATCATTGTCGATGTCAAAGGAAAGGTTGGCCAGGTAAAGGGTGTCGGAAGGAGGGTTCTGCCTGTCTCCAAACGACTTGGCGCGGTCGTTCGATTTGTTTTTGAACCCATTGTCGCCGTCATTCTTTCGAGGCGTGCTGAAGTCAACGTTCATGGCTCGGCCGTCGAGCACCGTCCCATTCTTTGCCTCAAGCGCCTTCTTAGCATCAGCGGCGTTGGCGAACTCAACATATCCGAACCTGTACATCGCATTAGACATGCTCAAAAGCGGCACAACAGATGATCACTGACCCCTTTGAGCGGCCATTGTTCTTGTCGGTGATGATACGACAGCCAGTAATCTCTCCGAAACCATCAAACTCACGGCTGAGCCACTCTTCGTCGATGTTCCAGCTCAAGCTTCCGACGAAGAGGTTCTTGGAGCCTCCGGACTCGCCGCCCGAAGTCTCTGTCTTGGCCTTCTTCGTGACAGGAGCAGCTTCGACCTCGGCTTTACGCTTCTTCGACGGCACATCTTCCTCGCCGGCATCGTCGCTATCATCTGAGTCGTCGGCATCATCGTCCTCTTCCGAACTGTCAGAATCGGAGCCGAGAGCTGGGGCCACCGAACTAGCAGCATCGGCAGCAGTGCTGGCCTCGGCAGTTTTGCCGTTTAGGGTCTTGTCAGCAGCCTTGTCGTCTTCACTGTCGTCCTCGCTGTCATCCTCACTTGAGTCTGCGTCCTGGCCCTTCTTCGTCAGTGGCTCTTTGATGACGCCGTTGGACTTCTTTTCGAGCTCCTTCGGCTTCTCAACAGCAGTCTTGTCGTCCTCACTGTCGTCCTCGCTGTCATCATCGCTCGAGTCCTCGCTCGAGTCCTCATCGTTGGCCTTCTTTGTCAGTGGCTCTTTGGTGACGCCATTAGCCTTCTTTGCAAGCTCCTTGGGCGTCACATCAGCGTCATCGCTGGCATCGGAATCCGAATCGGATGTATCGTCATCACTGTCGAGGTCAGACTCGGAGTCCGACTCGGACTCGGGTTCGGGCGTTGGTTCTTTCTTGCTCTTCTTTTTCTTTTGCTTCTCATCGCTCTGATGCTTGGCAACAACTTCCTTGGCAATCTCTTTGCTCTTGGACTTGCCGTTCTGCGCCGGTTTGGTGACGCGCCCCTCTTTGACACCAGAAAAGGCTTTGGCGGCCTTCTCGGTCTTTTCTACACGTGCTGGTGCAGCTTTGGCATTTCCCATCTTTGAGCTTTTCGAGCCGGCGTTCTTCGTTTTGGACATGGTGATTTCTGTGACAGCACACACGTAAGCTTGAACAAGGTTAGATAGCAGATGCGGAGCAAAGACAGACAAACCAAATTCGTAAAACCAGCAGTGTTGTGAAGTAGTTTTTGTAGGTGTTCAAGTTCAGCCTCTACTGCAGTCCAGCAGTATGCGGTTGCGGAGCTTAACAAAGCTTGCAGATCTCTCAACGTGCGGCAAACCCTCTGATACTGAGCGGTAGTTCACGTGCCAACAGTCCTCAAGCCCACAGAGTGTGTTCAAGGCAGTGTGTTCCCACAAGAGCCGAGAAAGCACACGAGACAGATCGAGTATGCCCCACTGTGTCAAATCTCACAAGAGATTGAGAATGTTTGTGCGAATAAGCCCACTGAAGCCACAAGCCCACTGGTTCTGAAGTTTCGCTTCACGCTCGCAGAGGTGCGGAAGAACTTCGCCCACAGATAAGAACCTTGGAAGCGCAACACAAACCGACTGCTATGGATCACTGAATGCCCACTGATTGCAAGGCCCACTTTTTTAGTCAAGGTACCCAGCTCGTTGCCGCTGTCGTGAAGTGCACGATCGATATCGAGCTTTAAAACTGGCGACGAAAATTATGTGTGAGGAGTTTGGTGGGAGAGGGAAGAAAATTGAGCAGAGAATTTTCCTGTCTTTTTCACCTTTTCGCTTCGCTTGGAGCTTGGACGGCTTCCCCTCACCGCCCCGCCACCAACGCTAGCCGGAAACGCGTAAGCGCCAGAGCCACCACATCGCCTCTGCCGCTCTGCCGTTGAAGACGGCCGACTGCACAACTCGAGCTGGCTCGCGGCTTGCATAAATCTTTCTCTCGCGGAATGCATGGACATCAGGATGTAGACCCGAGAGTCGCAATTGCCTCCAGACAATGACCTCGACGGCCCGGAAGATATGAAATTGGACACAATATACCGCCGGTAGCAATGGCCTCAACTCCTTCCCACAAGCCGCGACGGCGACACAAAGCCCACGATCAGGGGACTGCAGGCAGTCTCAATGGATCAGTCATTGAAGAATCCACAAACAAGCCAACGAGACCGGCCTTTACCCTGGCAGCATTGCTTTGGCCGGCAAGGAATGGCTTATCCGAATGGATCAGTCTTCCTCTGATATTGATAGCCGTCGGCCTGTTTAGATGGACTACTGGACTCTGGGGATACTCTGGTGGGTTCAATGCTCCGGGACTGATCATCGAGACCCCTCGCTGAATTATAAGAACCAGGCTTTCAATCCCCTCCCATGCATGGCGACTTCGAGGCTCAACGCCACTGGATGGAGCTTACCATCCATCTCCCGATATCGCAATGGTACTTCCATGATTTGCAGTGGTGGGGCCTGGACTATCCGCCCCTGACCGCGTACCACAGCTGGCTCCTTGGACGGATGTGAGTTTTGAATGACATTCGAGGAAGATTACTCCTAACAGTCCTATAGCGGTACGTTGATTGATCCCGCATGGTTCTCCCTATACACTTCGCGGGGACTGGATGACCCGGAATTGAAGGTGTTCATGCGCTCGACCGTCTTCATATCCGAAGCTCTGGTCTACATCCCAAGTGCTGTGGCCTGTGTTAGACTCTACAGTCGCCTCGAAGGCATTCACGGATGGGAAAGGTCGGTAGCATTGGTCGCATTTCTCATGCAGCCGGCACTCATTCTGATCGACCACGGCCATTTTCAATACAATGCCGTGATGCTCGGCCTGACCCTTGCCAGCGTTGCTTCCATTTTTGGAGGACATCCGGTTTGGAGCTGCGTTTTTTACGTCGCTGCCCTTGGGTTCAAGCAGATGGCGCTCTTTTATGCTCCTGCTATATTCGCGTATCTGCTGGGGATATGCGTCAGTCCCGAACTGGATCTTGGACGATTCGTGGTTATTGCATTGGTCACAATTGCGTCGTTCGCACTTCTTTTCGCGCCATTAGCGATTGGCGCAATGTTCGATTTGTACCGTGGAATATCTCTGGAGTCACTGGATGCTCCGCCGCTGCTCTCGAAAGTACCCTCACAGTTACGCGATCGACCCTGGCTTTATCCTATACTCCTGCAACTGACGCAGGCAATACACCGCATTTTCCCCTTCGCACGCGGCATCTTCGAGGATAAAGTGGCGAACATATGGTGCGCTATTCATACATTCCACAAGCTGCATCAGTATTCCGGGGCGCTCGTTCAGCGCGCAGCACTTCTCGCCACTTCAACCGCTGTACTACCACCAATGCTTATCCTAATGCTCAGACCACGCAAGGAGCTTCTGCCGTTGGCACTGGCGACCACCTCTTGGGGCTTCTTCCTTTGTTCTTACCAGGTCCACGAGAAGAACGTGCTGCTACCTCTCTTACCCATGTCGCTTCTACTCGCTGGTAAAGGTGGCCTGACCCCAGAGATACGGGCCTGGGTCGGGCTCGCCAATATCCTAGGCTCGTGGACCATGTTCCCTCTGCTCAAGCGCGATGAGCTTAGAGTTCCATACTTCGTCCTAACGCTTTTGTGGGCATATCTTCTGGGTCTTCCGCCAACGAGACTCTCTGCCTATCGAAATGATACCCCTGGTTCGTTGAGTTTGCCTATCAAGGCTTTGCATCTTCTCTTCTACGCTGCCATGACTGTGTGGCACATATGCGAAGCATTCGTCACGCCACCACCAGGAAAACCAGATCTATGGCCCGTTGCGAACGTCCTGGTTGGTGCATCCGGATTTGGAGTATGCTACCTCTGGTGTTTGTGGACGTTGGCAATGAAGAGCGGACTGCTCGGGATGATCATGAAGGGAGAGCACCAGTCAAAGGGCAAGCAGAAAGTTACGTGACCGAGTTGAGATGTTACAGGCATCTTGTGTATTATTTCTGGAGTGTATTTCTACAGCGCGATCGAAGAATAGCGTTCATACATGACACTACCGACACGATTTTACTCTGCCTGAGGGGAGAGATCTGTGACACTGCCATAACTCCAATCAATGCACGCTAGCCCTATGCAGAATATTCCATGAACCAGTTGACGTTGACCGTCACACTTTCTCCATCTCATATGGTGAATCCGTAGCCGGCCATGCAGCTTTTGTACTTGGCCACGAGATCCCGACATTCCTGCTGCGCATTGTCGCTACTCGAGAAGAGCATGCATTCGTCCCGCGCGGCTTTCTCGTCCTTGCACACACAGCAAGGCTGTTCAATATTAGCGTGCTTCTTAGCAGGTTGGAGCTGCCGAATGCGCACCTTGACTGTTGCTGCAGCGGTACCGGCGGGCTTGAGCTCGGCGCCCAGATTGCCTGATGTGGCAGCAGTTGGAGCTGCAGCGGTTAGTCGCAAGCAGTGTGATACAAGGAGTAGGCATACTGCTCTGAAGAGTGCTCATGACGATAGATATCGCGGAATGGGCTCGACTTTTCACTCTGCGTTCTGACGTTCTGACGTTCGAAGATTCGGCGGTAAGCCGGAAGTCCACGCGCTGGCGGCTGGTGCCGGCCCTCGGCGCGGGCGGCGTGGGCGGCGTGGGCGTCATGGTAACGGCACGGAACATGATATCACCGCTGCAGGGGCGCGGGCTGCCCAGGGCTGGGCAGGGGTGGCCCCTCAAGACAGTGGGGCCTACGATATCTGCCTTGCAGGTGTTTATCTCTTAATAAACCTCCCCACCAAGTATCCATAACACTTCATCCACTCTATTTTGGTCCACAAAGCATAGCCATGGGCTCCCTCAAAGTCTTTTCCCTCGAAGGCAAAGGTCTTAAGCTTGACACTGCTCAGGATATCGAGCCGCACATAGAAGCTCTCAAAGCCGATGCAGACGTCGAGGAGGTGCGGTTCCAAGGCAACACCCTAGGCACAGAAGCATCCAAACGACTTGCGGAGGTCTTGGAGACCAAGACGAAGCTTCAGGTACGTCGTCATATTGATTGTCGCGTTCAGCCTAACGAATGCTGACTGCTAAGGTCGCCAACCTTGCCGACATCTTCACGTCGCGCCTGCTCTCCGAAATCCCCCCGGCACTCGAATCCCTCCTTCAAGCCCTCCAGAAACTCCCCAACCTGCACACGATCGATCTATCCGACAACGCCTTCGGCCTGAACACCCAAGCGCCGCTCGTCTCCTTCCTGTCCGCCCACACTCCTCTGCGGCACCTCATCCTCAACAACAACGGCCTGGGCCCCGCCGCAGGCAACCTGATTGCGGATGCCCTGACCAAGCTCGCGGAGAAAAAATCCGCCGCGCAAGATGCGCCTGCGCTTGAGACTATAGTGTGTGGCCGCAATCGGCTCGAGAGCGGCAGCATGGCGGCTTGGGCTCGCGCCTTTGCGCAGCATACGGGCGTGCGTACGGTGCGCATGACGCAGAACGGGATCAGGCAGGAAGGCATCGCGAAGCTTTTCAAGGATGGACTGGCGCATGCTCGCGGTCTGCAAGTACTCGATCTGCAGGATAACACTTTCACGTCGATAGGGGCCCGCGCTTTGAGTGACGTGGTGGGAGGATGGGATGAGTTGCGTGAGCTGGGCATCGGGGACTGTTTGCTAGGTGCAAGAGGAGGTGTGATGCTCACGGAGGCGTTCTGGAAGGGTCAGAACAAACAATTAGAGATTTTGCGACTTCAGTACAACGACATTGACGGGAAGAGTCTGAAGGGCATCGCAGATGCTTTTGAGAAGCTGCCAAGGTTGCGGCGCGTGGAATTGAACGGCAACCGTTTCAGCGAAGAGGATGAGCATTTGGACCGGTTGCGTGGCCAGCTCGGAGACAGAAAGAAGAGTGGTATTCCAGACTTCAACGGAAGTGCAGAGGAGGACTGGGGTATTGATGAGCTTGATGAGTTGGACGAGGAAAGCGACGAAGAAGGCGACGAGGTAGATGGCGAAGACGACGACAACGATGTTGAAACGTCAGAACTTGCTGAGAAAGAACTCAAGACAGCTGAAGAGGCAGAAGACGAGAACGTGCCGCTGGAGTCTGACAAGGCAGTGGACGATCTGGCGGACAAGCTGGGCAAGACAGGACTGTGAGGCGATTGCCTGCATTGCTTGTCTCTGAAACGCTCGAGGGTCGTCTTCAAGGTGTTGCAGCACACCCATTTAGAGTATACGTGTTTTGGCATAGCCGCATAGCATAGGGTAGATCATGAGTCCATTTGGTTCAATGAATTTGTTTCTCTTGTCCAATTTTATGATATGATGTTCCGGACCCAATCACACAAAGAGACAGCGTATATGCTTGTGTTCAAGGCACATCAAGAGCTCGCGCTGGTCCCAATGCCTTGCGAATTTCTTCCAAACGGCTTTCTCTACGTAAACGACAACGCTCATGAAGCTTTTCCGTAGCGGGAAAGCTGAGCATCATCGAGGATGGTGAAAGCGACAATAGCTTCGAAGATGGCAGATTCCCATCAAGGTCTGCTGCGAAAACAACACAAAGCTAGGGCATTTGCGGTTTGAGAATTCTCGACATCTGACAGGAGCAGAGGACTGGCTGAAAGGGTTCAGCGAATACGATTCAGGGTATCAACAAGAGCCTGCACACAGTCTCAAACACTGGGCGGGTGGAATGAGGCTTGAGAAAGTCAGTACGACATCAGTACGTTCCAGCTCAGTCGTGGCAGACAACGCTGTTCTTCCCAACTTCGATACCTTCTTTTTGACCATGCCGGTTTGTCGTCCCACGCAGGAATAGCGTACGGGAGTTTCTCAGGCATTTGATCAGGATAGCTTTCGGCGATCGCCTTCATTACCTCCTCATAGAATACCTCGTAGGCCTCTGGAGTGAAGTGCAGTCCTGCTCTGAACATCAGCAACATGGCTGGCCGATACATGGTGCAAGTGACTTGCCGTCATGGATGAGGTTCCTAATTGCATCGTTCTCCGGCAAATCCTTAGACCCATAGAGCGGGTCACCCGGACGCCAGCCAGCCTTGGACATGAAAGCGGTCCAGAGGTCAACGCAGGCTACATTCATATCTCTTGCCACCTCGCGAGAGGGATCTGCGTATTGCTTGGTGACGGTGTTGGCACGGTCAAGCTTCGCGTATCCTTGACTCTTGACACGGTGTTCCAACCGTCTTTCCTCAATCGGTGGCGGACTCACCAGCAACAGTCGAGGCTTATGAGCAGCGACCGCTGGTGAGTGAGAATTTTAACAAGATTCTGCCTGTACTTGTCCAGTGGTACATGTTGTCCGTTCTGAGCCTCAAGGAAGCAAGCATCGTTCAATGTTGGATTCGAACAGAAACGCCTTGCTTCTCATCAGTAATACATCTCAACCTTTACAGGGAAAGTTGGCGCACCATGATGCGAACTTTGGCGTGTTCGGGATCTGGCATGATTTTGGGCAATACCTTCAACGCCTGAGTCGTGTTATACCCGCTGAGACTTGATTAACTTCATCAAGCTCGTGGACTTGCTTATGAGCTACCTGAACCCTCTGTTCACAACATTGAGACGCCTTATGTAGGCAGTAGGTATGTCAGAACCATGTATATTCGCACAAGCGTTCGCTCAGGTCGAGCTCTTTCCCGTCACACCTTGCTGTAAAGCCGGAGCCAAAGCAAACCCGCGCTCTTGCGTGCTGGCCTGATCCATGATGGATGCTCCGAAAAGCATGAACTGGCCGTAGGGTGACGACTGAGTTCGGTCTATCAGTTGATAAGGTCTTTCCAAAGATTCTACTTGACATACAGAGAATGTGGACATGGTTTGATGGAATTGCCCGGTCTAGGAACTGTGCATGTTGGATGATGTGAGCAAGACCGACTGGCAATATTGTAGGCTTTTGCCCTTGGGGGGCAATCTTGTAATCATTACTAACGGTAGCATGTTTATCGCCTAGTACTCCGTACAATTGAGTTCAATCAGTCATTTGAAGAATGTGCTCGTCCTTGGTGATGGAAGATAACGATAAGGGATCTCGTGTGCTCGTGTTGGTACGGGTTATTGTCCGAGAGACCGGATTAAGTCCGGCAGTCAGCCTTGCATCTCAAATAAAAGCCTGATATTCGAGTTTACTTCCGAGTGCGGCCTCGACTATCTGCATTCCGACATCAGTCCAGATGAGGGCCATCCGGAACCCGGCTTCTGATATCCTGGCGCGGAATGGGAAAGCCGCGGGCGGCAACGCGGAAGAAGCCCATTGTCCTGTCGTCCGACGACGATGACGGCGACGAGGATGTCAGCTCTCGAAAAGAACGGCTCAAGGCTCAGTCAAGCTCCCCAAAGGCTCCCGACAAAGCATAAATTGCCTTCTGTGCCGGTAAAATCTCAGCAAGACTCCAGCTCATCCACAAAACCGCGAACTACGGCCAAGACTGCCGCTCGTGAAGATGCCCCTGCTTCTCCGAAGCCCAAAGCGAGGAGTCTGTACTCGTTTTTCAATACCGCCACACAATTGCAGCAGTCGAAACGGTCACAAAGTCCTGAGAAAGCTACGGTCAAGAGTCAAGAGGAGGACTTGATAGATGACGATTCCCTGGATGAGGCATCTATCCAGGCTTCGGGGGTCTTTACTGAGCGGAATGGAGCATCACAACTCGGAAAACGGCCAGCACAGGCTATGGAGGCGTTTGATGCTATAGACGCGGAGAGACTATCCTTTGGTAGTCAGAAGTTCCTCAAGTTCTCGACAGGAGCAAAAGTGGAGCGACCAAACGTTCAGCACCCAAATGGAGACAACCTGAACACTACTCCGTGGATTGAGAGGTTCGCTCCTACAACTCTCGATGAGTTAGCAGTGCACAAGAGAAAAGTGAATGACGTTCAGCGATGGTTGAACGAGGCATTCGAGGCTCGGCAGGGCAAGAAGCTGTTGGTTCTGAAGGGAAGTGCAGGAACAGGCAAAACAATGACCTTAAGGCTACTGTCCAGCACTCTGGGTTTTCAGATACATGAATGGAGGAATCCTGTTGGCTCGGTTTCGTCGCCTGAAGGATATGTATCCGTGATGACGCTATTTGAGGATTTTCTTGCGCGCACCACGACGTATGGATCGTTGAGCTTCGGTGACGAAGGCACTGCTCATCCTGCTGAAACTTATAAAAAATCCGGTGACTTGCATGATGGAAAACAAATCATTCTTGTCGAAGAATTTCCCTTTTCTCTCGGAGGAACTTCTACTACTTTGCAATCATTCCGCGCCATCATGCAACAACACCTCGCGTCTTTTTCCGACCAGTCAGATTCAGCGCGTACCTCAGCCATTCTTGTCATGGTCATTTCCGAAACCCTCGTCTCCACTACTACAGCGCCAGGCGAGAGCTTCACTGCTTACCAAATTCTCGGCTCAGAGATCCTGACCCATCCAGCGGTCACAGTCATTGAGTTCAATCCCATCGCGCCAACGATTCTAACAAAGGCGCTAGATCTTGTCATTCTCAAAGAGGCTCGAAAGTCTGGCCGAAGAAAGGCTCCAGGGCCCCAAGTCATCAAGCGTCTCTCTGAGATAGGCGACGTGCGTAGCGCTGTCTCCTCCTTGGAGTTTTTCTGCGTACGTGGTGACGAGTGCGATGGCTGGGGCACTAAGATTGCCTTTAAGAAGCCAAAGGGCGCAACGAAAGATCTCCCCCTTACACGCATGGAGTTGGATTCGCTCGAGGCGATGTCACAGAGGGAAAACAGCCTAGGCATATTCCACTCCGTCGGTAAGGTCATATACAACAAGCGTGAAGCTACCTCGGGCTCTGAGAGAGCTGTGCCGCAACCTCCCACCTATTTTCCACAGCATAGGCGACCTACAGTCCCTGAGGTCAACGTAGAAAAACTCATCAATGAGCTGGGCACGGATACGGACACCTTCTTGGCTGCTCTGCATGAAAACTACATTCTTTCCTGTGCAGGCTCGACTAGCGAAGACACAAGTGACTCGGTGAACGGATGCATCGATGCATTGTCTGACGCGGACCTTGTTTCTTCCACTCCCTTTTCACGCTCGGGATTCCGCGGTTCGTTTCAGCGGAACAGCGCTGATAGTCTTCGCCAGGACGAAATGAGCTTTCATGTTGGTGTGCAAGGAGTTCTATTCAGCTTGCCAAGTCCAGTCAGACGAATCGCCGTGCCAGAGGGAATTACTCAGGGTCAAGGCAGGGGAAAAAAGACCGACGCCTACAAGATATTCTATCCAAATTCTCTTCGCATCCGGCGGCAACAGGAAGAGATCGAGGGCATGCTCGATGCGTGGGTGCAGCGGGCTGAAACTGGCGGACTGAAATCGGCCTCATTTACACACGCTCAAACAGAAGGACCCAAGCCGGGATCTGTGGAAAGCTGGAGTAAGCCTTCTCATTCTGCAGTCGCAATCTCTTCCGGTGCCGATGATTCCTCGCCTGGACATGATGTGGAGGAGCATCCTCGTTCACTACTTGGAGGAGGTAGCTCTGCCCGTCGTGAGATGCTTCTCGAGCGTCTTCCATACATGGCTTTGATAATCAGGAGTCACGGGATCACGAACTTTGCAGCACAGTGGCGCGAGATTGCGAAGATCACCTCTTTCACCGGAAGTTGTCGCCTGAGTGACGACGTACCTGATGAGCTTGAGTCGGCCATGCCCCTGGATAAAGAACGCCATATCACGACTAACAGTAATAATAAGTTGGAAGGCTTTGAGGGCAACGGTTCTCAGGATATTTTGGGTGAAAGGACTGTTCAGGCGCTTGTACTTAGTGATGATGATATCGTAGATGATGAAATCCCCTGAAAGATATCATATTATCAAACTCCGCAGCATGCACGTCTGAATATCACCTCCTTGTATGTAGGAAACTTGAACGGGCCCTAAGCTGCTCTAGTACCAGTTGTGACACCCGTGCATTGGCGGCTCTTTTTGCGCCATGATTCCGTGCCTGCCAAGCATTCGCATTCCTGTAGGGCCAGCCAATCAGCGTAATCAAGGGATGTCAAGTTGACTGCCTGAAACCCGCCTTGTTGCGCCCGTCATTCAAAACAAGGCCCATGATGTTGCAGATGAATCCATGAGCCCAGGAACAATGGCTGCTTCTAGCCGGGAAAAAGCCAACCTTCTTTCGCAAGCGCAATATGACGACGATGCCGCCTCCTTTCGGACACCATCGGCTCAAGACGACCATTCCGACTCGGAAGATGAACGTCTCATCCGAGAAGCTCGCTCGTCGGCGGAGGTGGCGCGTCACGATAAAGAGGTGCTGAGAGAAGAAGCGGAGGCAGAGGAGCTGCTCAGCAATGAGCGTCGAGGTCTTGCAAGGGAGCCAGTCCGCGCAGGACGGGCTAATCAAGAAAAGAGAAATAAGAGAAAGGTAGCTGGAGAAATCAGTGCTACCTGATAGAAAACAGGGCTGACTGTGTACAGAATCGAGAATCTTTATACGAAATGGAGGAAGGGGGTCATTCTGAGCCTCTGAGAGACTCATCAGAGTCGGACCGCCAAAGATTAGGAACCGCCTTTGCCGTCAAATCAGTATGAGAACCTCAGGCGCATACACGAATCGACAGCTGACTTTTGTTGTGTAGTCACGAAGATCGCGAGCTTGCAGATATGCAGCTATCTACGTCGGCATTGCAGCGTTGTTCTTGATCCTCCTCTACGCTGCGTATAAGGCGTCTCCTGGTGCCCAAAGACCTGATCGCAGCAGTGCTCTTTCGAACGGGACTTCTGAGTTTCCTCCTACAACGATCGTCATCTCTCTTGATGGCTTCCGTGCAGACTTCCTGCAGCGCGGTCTCACACCTACCCTCAATTCTTTCATTCAGAAAGGGGTATCCCCTCTCTATATGCTACCAAGCTTTCCCAGTGTCACGTTTCCGAACCATTTCACTCTGGTCACTGGCCTTTACCCTGAAAGTCATGGCATTGTCGGCAATACCTTTTGGGATCCTCTTCTGGAGGAGGATTTTCACTACACGGACCCCTCCCGGAGCATGCAACCAAAGTGGTGGGGAGGCGAACCTCTCTGGGTCACTGCAGAGAAACAGGGAATAAGAACTGCGATCCATATGTGGCCTGGCTCCGAAGCTCATATTGGCGGCGTGGAGCCGACATATGTTGACAAGTACAGCGGGAAAGAGAAGCTATCGAACAAGGTCGACAGAATCTTGCAGCTTTTGGACATTCCGGGACCCGAGCATCCTGACTCCTCAAGGAAACCTCCAAGGCCCAGACTCATCGCCGCATACGTCCCTGTGGTTGACAGTGATGGTCATAAGTATGGTCCTAACAGTACGGAAATTCGTCAGACCATCACGGCCGTCGACGACATGCTAGCCGGAATTCTGACAGGGTTGGACGAACGGAATCTGGCAGAAGTGGTCAACATCATCGTCGTCTCTGACCATGGTATGGCAACCACAGATACTCATCGTCTGATCCAACTGGACGATCTGGTCGACGTCGATCTGATCGAGCATATGGATGGATGGCCACTTTACGGACTGCGACTTAAAGATCCTGCCAATCTAGTTATGGTCGCGCAGCAGCTCCGTCAGAAAGCGCTTGAGAATCCGAACTTCGACGTCTATTTGCGTGACGAGGATATGCCTGAGCGGTACCACTTCTCTAATAACGATCGTATTGCTCCCCTTTGGGTGATGCCCAAGGCCGGGTGGGCCATAGTCACGAAGAAAGATTTCGATGTGGAAAGTGCCATCGGAAATGGTGACGTATATCATCCTCGAGGTCTGCACGGGTATGATCATGAGCATCCGCTTATGAGAGCAATTTTCGTCGCAAGGGGTCCGGCCTTTCCGCATACGCCCGGTAGTAGGGTTGAAAACTTCCGTAAGTTGTGAAAGCAGTTCTCTTCATTGAGCCTCCTCTGATGATCAACTAGAGAATATTGAAGTTTACAACATCATCTGCGACTCGCTCGGTATACGACCGAATGCCAACAACGGGACATTGCGTTTACCTTTCGTACCAGTCGGCCTACACTCAGATGAAGAAGGTCCCACTTTGGAAATTCCGGCTGACCCTTCACACATGACTGAGGAATCCGCCTCAGCCTCGACTTCCACATTTGATCATACTTCTCACACAGAAGGGCCTGTCACGAGCGAAACTCAACAGGCAGCACCCGAGGGGCCCGAGCCCAACAAAAATCAAACAGAAACTCCCACCATCGATGAGAGCGCCAAGAAAAAGCAGTCTTGGTGGCAGTGGGTGACGGAAAAGGCGAACGACGCTAAGCAATGGGCCAAGGACTTGTTCGGAAAGACCGCGTACAAAGGTGCCCCACCGGACTAGCGAGCTTTACTCCCAATCATTCAGTGGTTCTGAGATCTTTATAAACCCTCAGCCTCCCCGCTCCTCTGTGCATACCGCTTCCTATCGCTTTTCCGACCATCAGCTGCTTGTTTTCTTCCATGCTTGATCTGCCAACCTACAATAGCATGTTGCGACCAGCTCTAGCCCGGCCGCTCCCCCATTATATAGGTAGGTCAGTGAGTCTACAATGCATTTGGCAACTTATGTCTTTTCTCACTCATGCCTTCTCTACCATTTCCTTGATCAGGTCCTTCGAGCACTATCACGGCGATCAAGGCTATAATGCCACGTATATATGCTGCACATGTCTCTCGCGCGAGTCATTCACTAATACTAGGGGCCCACTGTCTTTGCTTTGAGTCACCACGCCTTAGCGGTTGGGTCATCTTCACATGTCTCCCCTCATGGAAGCGTGGGTTAGGGGACCCAGCATTCGATCGCTGCCGCCTTGCGCTATCCACAAGTCCTTTCCCAACAGGTCATTCGTATTTTCTTGGTTCGTCTTACTCAGCCTCCGAAGCGAGCGAGTATATTGATTTCCCACTCTCCGTCTTCTTTTCCTTCCTTTCCTCTTCTTTTCTCTCCACTCCATCGCTCTCGTTCTGCTTTGTCGTAGCAGTGCCAGCTTAGCAATAGCCAGTTCTTACTCTGTTTTTATCTCTATTGCCGTCACTATCGTACTCGCTCGTTATTTCTCATCATCATGAGTCTTTCGTTTACCTTTGGCGTGGAGCTGGAGTTCATCTTTGCGTTCCGAGAGGACCGTCTCCGCCATCACCTCAATCGCCACTCTCCATACGCTCGCATCGTGAAGAGTGTCGACAGGAGTGCCCCCGGCCTCCGCCAACCTGGCTACGGCCAGCTCGAATACACCAGCTGGGCTCTCTCGAACGCTGGGGGCAACCCCTTGACCATTGAGCCCCTCGTCGACGGCTACCGGGCCTATCTCGACGAGCCACTTCATCTCGTCAAGGAACTCGCACAGCGAGCGAGGCCGGGGGCCTACATCCACAGCGAGATGGGGCACAAGAAGCAGACCGAGTTCCCCGACTGGGCAATCTGCAACGACCGCAGCCTCACGGGGCTTGCCAAAGCCGAGATGATTGAGTCCCTGCCCGACCGCATCTCAAGCCCGGCAGAGGCGGAGAAGTTCTGGGACTCATGGGGCGCGGAGCTCGTTTCTCCGCCATTCGAGGACCTTTCAAGAGCACGAGACGACATCTCGGCGCTCGTTGGGGCCCTCAGCGGCTCAGCTGGCGATGATTTCGGGGCCACCACCAGCGACAAGTGCGGGCTCCACGTTCACGTCGGCCTCCCAGATGGCTCTCCAATACCCCTGCGCACCCTCCAGCATCTCGCTTATCTCCTCGTCATTTTCGAAGAAGAAATATCCTCTCTTCATCCCGCGCACCGTCGGATGATCGATTCCCCGGAGATCGCGACGAACCGCGAGAACTTTTACTCCGAGTGCCCCGAACCTGTCTCTCTCTCCTTCACCGACCAGGTCACAGGTCAAGTCACCACCAAGCTCATGGAGCCCGTCTTTCAGCCGCTGAGCGAGATCCGCTCGTTGCTCTTCGAAACCGTCTCCAAGGCCGCAGATCCGCTCGCCCGCCTGAACGCTTTCATGGGCCGGACAAAGGGCCGGATTGTCAATTTCGCCTACTTGAGCCGGAAAGACGGTGGTCCGAGCACTGTCGAGTTCCGCCAGCATGCCGGCTCTCTTGATGTCGATGCCATCATGTGGTGGGTCGAGTTCTGCACAAGTCTGGTCCGCCTGGCGCACGAGTGTGCTGGCCGCGATGATGATGGGCTTGACGGCGTCGAAGGCTGCTTCATTCGGGCATGGGACGAGAAAATCTGCATCGAAGACCTTTGGCAGCGGATGAACTTTCCCGAAGCTGGGCGGTCCTTTTACCGACAACGCATCGAGCAACATGCTGGAGATCCAGACTTACCGGAGCCTGTTGGCATTTGGAGGGAATATGAAGAGTTTCCAAAGTTTGAGGAGTTTACGGATGAGGGTATTGTCATCGTTGATCCCTGTAGATCATGAGGCTCTCGTTTTCGAGTATGCCCGATCGTCATGTTTTTGGTTGCTTGGGTGCATGGGCGTGCGGTGCTTGACTGTGCTTTGTTTTTGGCTTTGCTTACTGCTCTTTTGAATAGTCAAGCTGTATCAATTGTACATTGCGTGCTCGCGTCACGCTTGCTGCACACCATGACTTCAATTGCGATCTTGCCAGTGCTTGAGCGAATCACGTTTTCAAACTTTCACCCTAAAAGTACATGCAACATCTCGCCAATCGTTCGTAACCTCGCCGTAGACTGTGAAATTGACCCAAACGGCCTGAACAGCCAATGCATCATGATCAGCTTCCTAGGGCCCGACGACCGGTTCTTCCCCAATCCGTATGACGATCTGGTCGGTACCATCGACCCAGGTGCATCCGGCCTTCTTCGTCCAGCGATGGCTGGCAAGGTAGAGGACCAGATAGACATGCTGCACGACTTCCCCCCAACAGAACACTTTGACCAGTCCCAAACCATTCTGGCCCCCACGGGGCTCTCGAATGATCCATACATGCCAGCCCAGCTCTGACTGAGATATCAGGCGCTCCATAAAGCGCCAAAAATCATCCTGCGCGTCCAGGGGCCATTCGTCGGTCTCCATGCACCAGTAGCCGCGTTCGGCGGGGATCAATGGTCGCGTAAAGTACAATGGTCGATATCTCCCGGCTAGTTCGGGGGTCTGCATCATGGATTGGAGGGTTGGTGTGATGAAAGAGGTGAGAGGCCCGTTGCCCACGGGCGGAGACTGGGGACGGACACATAGAGTGAGATCGCTAAAGTCAACGTCGTCCGGATCCTCGCTGTCAGGAGCACCGGCTCGAGCCTGAACGGCGGATCCCTGGGCGGCAGGGCCCTGGTCTTCCGTCTCCGGCACGGTATCAATGTCATCTGGAAGTAGTGGATCATACTCCTCGATAGATTCGACGACGGAATCATGGACGGAAGCATCGTCGGCGTGCCCATTCAAGTCACTGTTTGGCTCAAGTGGCTCAGCTGCAGTGTTGTTGACTCCTTGAGACATGGTCGTGGATCCTTCCGCCTATTCATGTCAATTAGCTGACTTGATCAAGACCGCATTTTTGAGAAGATGATCTTACCTGATCGAGGTTGAGTGGAGAGATATCCCCTGGCACATCCTCCCTTGTAAGCGGATGCATCACAGGCGTACTGTCGCGCGTCCCTTCCCCGTTCATGACTAGGGCGTCAGATCTGGTTGGTCTCGTGTCTGCAGTTAGCCGCCGTTTCTTGCAAATGGGCGTTTCTTCAGGAGATGAGTTACTCGGATAGAGTGGAGAGAGTGTCAATTCGAGCTGGGTCTCTATAGCCTGAGCCGCAAGCTGTGTGTCTTCAATGTAAATGGAAGGGTTTGATGACAGCAAAGGCGACGCAGCGTACGTGAACTGAGTGTTTTGGGAGCGTTGCGATTTGTTTGTAAGCAGTATTTCAGAGTTGTTGTGGGATACCAGCGCTCCTTTCGGCGCCCCTCTCGGCGTCCCTCTCGGCGTCCCTCTCGAGATTTCATCGGGCGACGGTGAGATTGGCCGTAGCCTGGCCGACTCCGAACTGCGATCCTCTTTAGAATTTGTCGTCCGAGAAACAGACTCGGAGGTATAAGAGTCTAGCAAGCCCAGGAACAGTTGGCTCGAGAAGTCATCGCTGGTGTCATCTAGTGTCTCCTTCCCGCCGTCTTTTCCCAGGCTCTCCGCCAGGACATCGCCTTGACGCAGCCCGGCGGCGATTCTCTCTTCGGGCAACACCAGAACCCGATTGTTCAGCTCAAATTGTGAGAAGGCTTGCGCCTCAGCTCTGCATCGGCTGTCCATCTTCCTCGAGCTAGGTGCTCCTACATGCACTAAGACCTCCATCTGGAAACGCGGAAGTATGACCCGTTACACTCTTCTTATTGCAGAGTGACACTGACGTCTTGAAGGTTTCTATCTGTTTCTGAGATTGATAGCATCAAAAGAAAGGAAGAGGAGAATCACCAAAGGGAATCAGAAGGAACGGGGTGCCATGCAGACATCCATTGATTAGCTGAATCTATACGAACAACTGGCCGAGAGAGTGACTGCAATGACTAAGAAGAACAAAGTGAGGAAGAGGAGACAACTTATCAGGATCTTTATCATGAACTTACCCATCATAGGGACGTGGTGTTCGAAGGTCCACCATGGACGAGTCATGGTGGAGAGGAGAGGTTCCAGTTGTAAGGCCAGCCCAAGCGAACGGGAAGTCTGGAGAAGACCCGGACCGGGAGAACCTCGCTCCGAGCCACCACACGCTCTGGCCAAGATTTCACCCCACGAAACCAGAAACCCTAACCGAGACAGCTCTCGGAAGCTCAGAGCCAACAGAGCAACCTCAAACAGATTCGCGTCCGAGCATGGCACCAAAGAAATCGCTCCTCGACCTTATAAAGGCCTTGCCGACCACCCAGGAATGGGGTCCTCCAGTAACAACCGAGACCATGCTCGATGGCGTGCCATACGCGCCGTTCTCCAAGGGCGACAAGCTTGGGCGCATGGCCGACTGGACCGAGGGCAAAGACCGAGATAGAGGCGGGAGACAGCAATACTCTAACCGGAACTACAGAGGTAAGCTTCTCCCGCTCATCCTCCTGACTTAGCATGTTCGTCTTGATCTGACTCCATCCAGATCAGCAAGTCTATGGCGCAAATGCCCAAGGCAACCCATTTGCTGTGCCTGAGACCGCCAACGAAGAAGCCACCTTCTCGGTGGTAGACAACACTAGAACCTCAGCACGAACGCGCGGCTTTGGCCGAGGAGGTGGAACCATCTTCCGAGGACGCGGCCAACGCGGCGGCCGGGACCAACGTGGCGGGCGAGGCACCTTCCAGCGCGTAGGCGGAGGAAGGGGCGGCAATCAGGCGTATGACAACCGTGGCGGACGCGGTGGCAGAGGCGGCAGACGCTTTGGCTGGAAGGACTACGACAAGCCGCAACGCAACCGAGACGCCTCGGTCAACGTCAAGCCTGACTGGCAGTTGCTGGAGGAGATTGACTTCAACCGCCTGACCAAGCTGAACCTGGAGACCAGCGAGGGTGAAGACATCGACAGCTACGGGTTTCTGTACTACTACGATCGTACCTATGACAAGCAACCTGGGTCGAAGACATCGGAGAAGAAGCTCAATGTCATTGAGCGTGCAGCCTACAACGTCACCACCTCGAGCGATCCGATCATACAAGAACTCGCGGAGAAGGACGAGGCCACCATATTTGCAACAGACAACATCTTGTCGATGTTGATGTGTGCACCTCGATCCGTGTACTCATGGGATCTGGTCATTTCGCGTCACGGGAAGAAGGTCTTCATCGACAAGCGCGAAGGATCTAGCTTGGATATGGTAACGGTCAACGAGAATGCAGCGGATGCGCCGTTGGAGATTTCGGAGGGCAACAAAGACTCGATGAACAGTCCTGGGGCGTTGATGATGGAAGCAACTCACATCAACAACGTGTTTCCCATTCAAGCTGTCATTGAATCGGAAACTGTGAAGAAGGAGATGCCAAACGAGCATCCGTTCTACAACCCCGCCGAAGAGACAGATCCGCCCGCATCCAAGGCGTACAGATATCGCCGCTTTGATCTTTCGCTGGAGAAGGACGAGGAGCCACTTCATCTGATTGTCCGCACCGAGCTTGATGCGGTTGTCAAGAACAACATCAGCGGCGAAGATCAGTTCCTGACGATCAAGGCGCTCAACGAATTTGACAACAAGGCCCAAGGCAGCGGAGGAGCATTGGACTGGCGCACGAAACTGGCAAGCCAGCGAGGAGCGGTTGTCGCGACCGAGATGAAGAACAACAGCTGCAAGTTGGCACGATGGACCGTACAAAGCATCCTGGCTAAAGCTGAGTTGATGAAGCTCGGGTAAGTCGCGACTCTCTGGGTTGATTATCACAAACAGTCGCTCACATGTACAGATTTGTCTCTCGAAGCAACCCCAAGAACAACAATGACCATGTCATCCTTGGAGTGCTGGGGTACAAGCCGCGCGAGTTCGCTGCCCAGATGAACCTGAATCTTGCCAATGGCTGGGGCATCGTTCGCACGATCGTCGACATGTGCCTGAAGATGCCCGAGGGAAAGTACGTGCTTATCAAGGATCCCAACAAGCAGGTTCTGCGTCTCTATCAGGTTCCAGAGAACACTTTCGAGGAGGAGACTGAGGATCGTGAGCCTGTCCAGGAAGAGGAAACCGAAGAATAGGGCGGCAGTTAAAAGGCTGCGATTAAAAAAGCTGCGAGCTCTTGCAGGTTTGGGAAACACAGGATAGACTTAATGTGCATAATAGGAGCTAATTACTCCACAATGAAGGCGAGTTGATCATGGTTGGCCATCCAAAAGGATTCCCGCGTATATCCCTTGCCCCTCCACCCCACCATGACATCAACAAGTGATTCTGAAAGCACCAATACGAATACAACGCCAACAGACTCTTTATACGGTCTGAGCCAACAGGAAGTCTCGTTGCTCTCTTCCAAATGTATCCAGGCTAAATCCAGCGCATACTGTAACGAATCACTCTCAACCCAACGTCCTCACGTCTACTCACTCACACCACCTACAGGCCCATATTCCGATTTTCGCGTCGGCTGCGCCATCCTCACAGTGACCGGCGAGCTCTTCACCGGCGTGAATGTCGAGAACGCGTCGTACCCTGTAGGACGATGCGCGGAGCAAGTGGCAATGGGCACGGCGGTCACGCAGGGTGTGCGTAAGGGCGATATCAAGGCGATCGCGGTGGCATCCGATGTGGCTGGACCGCCGGCGAGCCCTTGCGGGATGTGCAGGCAATTTATAAGGGAGTTCTGTGAGGTGAGCATCTCAGAGAGGACATTTGAAGTCATTCTCTGCGTGACGACTCGTCTGCAGAGCGTTCCACCGAATATTCGCTGAATGCCGCGCCACTCAGCCATCAGTACCAATAATCATGTACAACCGAGATCGCAAATACGCGGTGTTGACTATGGAGGAGGTGAGTTTCGTAGATTTCCTGGACACTCAATTTACGGTTGCCTGACTCCTTTATCTTCAGCTTTTACCAATGTCATTCGGACCAGAAGCTCTGCCAACCCCCAGTCAGATGCGGAAAATGAGAAGTGAGGGTACCTCATAGGTTTTGTTGAGATGCAAAAACGTCTTGAGTGGCATTGGTAAGCTTTTGGATCGGGAGACTGAATACTCTGAAGAAGTATTACTGCTTCCCTCTGTTTCTTAAAATCACTGCGCTTAGCACCTGTCGAGGCCCCTCATGATCATGAATGATTCTCCTGATCTCGCTCTAGCTGAAGCTTCAGGTTCTCTGAAGGAGCGTTGGCGTTCGGGCGAGCACAAAAGCGTGAGCACTTTGGTTATGTATGTACGCAATGACCGATCAACAACTCCAGTCTGCCTGCTTGCGGCTCTGCTCTTCCATTTCGACGTCGTCTCACCATCAAAATCATCTGATAACCACCGCCCGAGCAGGGTATGATACAGTCCACAAAATTGATTGACCAATCTTTACAGTTCATCTTTGTACGTCTCCTCGCTCCCTTCGCCATCCTCGGCCTCGTCATCTCCATTTTGATCTCGTTTCGAATCGCCACCATCGTTGTCGGCCTCGATGATACCTTTAAACTCTCGTCCTCTGGGCGTGTCAACGAGGTCAAGCTTCCAGCCCTTTCCCTTGGCGATCCTCGCCAGATTCCGCTTGATCTTCTCCACTTCTTTTGGGTCCGGTATATTGAGCTTCTTCAGCTCCTTGGCACTCAACGTCCTCCCGTCACTGGAGGCGATTGTTTCCACGAATGTCTCTTTCCCACCTCCTACCACCACAGACTTTTCAATCACCTTCCCTTCCATGCCGACTTCTTTCTTCCCGCCTACCTCCACTCCACCTATCGTTACGCGATCGGGAGCGACCTCCTGTAGGATGCTGTGCTCGTTGGCTGAATACGAGGCCGCTTTTCGGTAGCCAATGTCTTTCTCCTGAACTATCTCGCGACAGGAAATCTTGTTCGCGCGATTCTGTTGCGGCGGAAGAAAAGCGACGTCGTTGCATAAGCGTGGCGTGTAGACAACCATGAGATAGGAGCAGGTGGAGACTTCCTTTATCATGCCGATTCGATCAGCGGAGTGGGGATGGCAGTGGAACTACTCGCGGTGGTCAGCGACATTCCGAGGGAACGTTTCTACATGCCAATCACCTGAACCTCGATCCTCCGTTCCCTCCCCGTCAAATCGCAAATGGTTCCTCCAGCGAGCTTCTGCACCAGATACCGTGTTTCTCCCTTTGTCTCCAACCTCGCAACGTCCCCGTCTCGCTTGGGGTCATCGCTGGCGCCACGCGAAGAGTCCCTGTGAGGCTCATATGTCCCTAACAGGTAGCTCTGGACGTTGGGGTCTTCCACGGGCGGATAGATCGGCACGCCCTTGCCAGGCGGTAACTGGTGGAACTGCTTTATCTCCGCGTTGTAGCAGAACGAGTAGGACCACCATCCGGAGAGGTAGTAGATGCAGTTGCCTTGCAGGCCCTTGAGGAGCTCCCAGCCCCTGTCTGTCGCGCGCATCAGCTCCTTTCTCTCCTCGTCCGGGGACGTTGTCGTGGTGGTCTCGTTCTTCTCGACCGGTTTGACGATTGGTATGTTGCACAGGTAACGCTTGCCATGGAGCAGCATTGCCTCATAGTCGTAAAGCTCCAGGGGCTCGCTCTGGTCGCCCTCTCGGGATCCTTGAGCAGTGGCAATGCCCTGGTGAGCCAGGTCGCCCGGGCGCAGTGACTCCTGCGGACTCGATCGGGCAGATTGCGACGCAGCATATGCTAGCCGTGATGCAGCTTCGTCCTCTGATACCAAAGCGGTAGATAGCTCGACCTCGTACTATCCGAGACATTGCAGATTAGATGCGTTCTACCGAGGTCGTTTGCTTTGCGCGCATACCTGAGGATAAGCCAGGAGGTCGTCATGTACGCTGAAAGCATGCTGACTAGCGATCGCGACTCGTAGTACAGCCGGAAGGGCCCAGAAATGCTTCATCTTGAGAAAGTACAAGCTGTGTAAGACCGACGTACTTTATCATGAAGGAAAGAAGATGTGGTTACGGAAATAGCAGAAGGCCAGATTACGGCAGTACCTAGGTATTTATGCCAAGACCGGCAAGTCGCCTTCCCCTGCCCCTGCCCCAAGTCTTCTGAATTCTCACCTCGTCATCTTCTGAACGGATTCGCAAAGATTTACGTGCTGCCCCTGGGAGGGACAGAGACGGTACCCATCCACTCCGCTGGCAGATATATGTCGGCGCGTTACTTGCGGCATGCCACTTACCGTCAGCCTAGCATAATCGTCCTATCTACCTTACACGACAAGCATTCCACCTAGCGCTCTCTCGGCCAGCTCCTACAGTCATCCTACCTCTAGTATTATCCTTCTGGGGACTGGTGCTTATTGCATTCACCTATATGTGCCTCCAATATCATTGTGCTGCTTGAGACTTGTTCTCTAAGCTATACAAACCGCGCACCGAAACCAGAAACCAGCTTCTCGCCGGTAGCCAAGGCCAAACTCTCCGTTGAACATTATCGGAAGCTCAATGATGGCTTTGAGAGGATAGGAGAGTGAAAAATACTATTTAACCTCATGAAAGACCACCAATGACATCTCGGCCAGATTAATGAGGTGAAGAGCTTTGCGCCATACGTTCAGATCTAACCCGACCGTGAAGCACCCAGGACAGGCATTGCCTGGTACGACATAGGAAATCAACACAACGCCGTGTTATCTCACTGCCGAGAGCTTCGACGAAAGCTGTAGTTACTATAGCATGTCGCACCATAGACGCGATGATAGTAGTTAGGATGAAAACATGCCTTTAAATCCTCGAGGGATGCTGAAGAGCATGGCAATAGCGCCAGTCTGGATTGTAGTGACTTCTTAGGAAATCCGCTCCCCTTGAGAAAAGGAGCCATGTGGAGTTGGCTTTATTAAACTGAAAAGGCTGAGCTAAAACAGACCATGCCCTCTGCGCGAGAGCTCCACTGGTGCTTCTCGGCGCAAGCGTGTATTCTCTGGTATAGAGCAGTTGATACACATACTCAAATATCTCATCGAGCTTTCATCGGTGAGATCGCGCGTCTAGCCATGTCTTGAAAACTGTCTTAGCGTCTCATGTCATGACTACTTGTGTCATTGGCGCCAAATCAGAATGAAGAAGTGGACCAGTGCGGACAAGATCACTCAACCAACGGGACGCGGTGAGCAGAATAAACTCCATTCAAGCCCGCCGAGGAAAGACACAACACTCACCATTGAGACAGTCACATTACGTAAAGTGATCTGCGATCTCATTGAAAGTTCAATGGGCTTTCAACGTTCATCTTGAATTAGATGACTCTCCACGCTTCCAAGAAATACTCAGTGGACCAAAACAACCGGCTTCCCTCTTTCCCAAGCGTCGATACTCTCCTTGATGTTCGCCCAGTATCTCAGCTTGACAGCTTCATTCTTGGCGCGCTCGACATTGTCCGCTGCAAATGCCTCTTCAAGAGCTTCGAGGGACTCTCTCATTCTTCGCTCATTCTCCTCTTGTAATGGAGCCAGCTCGTCTTGATCACTGGCACTTTCTATCTGCTCCCTCGCGTCAAGCACTTCCATTAGCAGCTCCGGATCGTCGACCTTGGCCGTCTCATCCTCAGCAACATCAAGCCCTCTGAGCGAAAGTAGATACTGCGCTCGCGCCAACGGGCTCTGTAAGGTTTTGTAGGCCTCGTTGATGCGAGCTGACAGCGCCTCGGCTTTTCTCTTGTGCTCGCCAGGGTACTTGTCGGGATGCGCTTTTGCTTGCAGCTGTAGAAACTCTTTCCGCAGCCGTCTTAAGTCAATCGAAAACGGCCCTCGCGGCGGAGGGCCTGAAGGGATGGACTCCGGGAAGAACTCGTAATGCGTCTTTGGGGCTGCTTGTGAGGCGTATGAGCTGACGGATGGAAGACGGCGTTTGTTGGGTATGCGATTGCGATAGGGCGTACAGAGTAGCAGACACTTGCGCCGAGACCCTGCTAGATGTTCAGTAGTCGTCCTCGCCAACATGCTTCGTACGGAAGGATGTCAGAGGCGAAGCGTAGAACGAAGTAAAGAATGGACGGACAATAGGAATTATGGCAGATTGATTTGATGTTCGATGACGAGATGGTGTACTTCAGGCGCCAAGCCCAAATCAGGCAAGACTATTTTTAGTTTTCTTAACGACCGTGTCGATAGCCAACTTCTATGATCATTCGCCTTCAATAAAGCTTTTGATCGCATAACTTGATTTATCAGCCACGAGCTTTGGAATCCTCCAGAGTCCTGATTCTACTCCGTAGGTCGATATTGAAACACGACGCGCTTTTTCAGTCGGACGCGTTTATGCAGGCGCGTTGAACTTAAGGTTCAAGCCAAATGAATCGACAAATGACGGCTTTGACTTCAACAACCATCACCTTGTCACCTAGTCGCACAGATCAGTCGGATGAGATTGTCTTTATATGCCGAACCGCTAAGGCATAGCAATACATAAGTATGAAACCCGGCACTACAGAACACCATACGTGTTGAGATAGGGCTATGTATCGAAGAGAAGCTATTCTACACCATGGCACGGCAAGTTGGTTTGTTGCGATGGTGATCCGAGCCATCTCGTCTGGCTTTCACGTTTCGTCAATCTCCTTCCACGATGAGGTCGAGATGGAACGTGCGATTCGACAGTCTATCCGTGCTTGTCTCGTTTGCTCTATTTTGTTGTAGCTTTTCACCTTGATATGATCAAGAATTTTCTTTTGAGCCGGTCAAAAGCCTTTCTCATCCCAGTTACTATACGCCTATGGCGACATACGAGTTGATGCTTTTCAACGATTCCCACGATGCGCGCCACACTTGTCTTCGTATTTAGCATTCTTACCACTCTTACCTTTGTACTGGCGGCGCCTGTTCCGGTTGCTGACCGAGTAAGTGCTATAACTAACATGTCGCCTTGTCGAAACCTACGATATTAGGCTGCTGACCCTCTGCTATTAACCCCACAGGTCAGCCCTGCGGAACGCAAAGAAGCATTCGAATTCATCCGTAACACCATCGCCGCCGGCCTATCCTTCGGGCTGTCACGTCTCGTCCTCGGAAAGTTCTTCGTCAAGGCCAAAGCACTCGGATGGAGAGATGAGCTGACGTCGCACTCTCTGCTCGGCCTGTACATCGGCCTCGGAGCCAAGCAGGCCGCTCTCAGAGGCATGCTCGGCGACGCATGGGAAGATGTGGCGGGTGCCATCGGGGACAAGCTGAATCCGGGCTGGGCCGCGTGGTTGGAGAGGGAGGCCGACGAGTTTGCGGACTGGTTCGCCGGGCCGGATGTCGAGCAAGCGCTGCCTGCTTCCTCGGACACTCAGGGTGGCGAGCAGAAACAAGAGCAGAAACAAGAGCAGAATCAGGAGCAAAAAGAGAAAGCCCCCGCAGATCAGCAGCAGAAGGATCCGCAATGGGTCGCTTGGATCAAGCAACGGCTTGACGCGTTTGTGGACTGGTATGCTGGTCCGGATGAGCAGCCAGAGCGGCCGGCTTCCCCCGGCGGTGAAAAGCCTGGATCGGGAGAAGAGCAGGGAGAGAATGCTCCACCGGAGAAACGTCCAGCGGAGGAACAGCCTACCAGAAACAACGTTCTGGAGAATATGTCATTTCCTCGCCTGAAGATCGAGGACCTTCTGAAAGGTACATCGAAAGGCGACTCGGCTGCTCCGGACGCATCAAATTGGTGAAATCGACAATGTGCACTGTGACATTTTTAGCGATATCCTTCGTTGTAGGTTAGCACTTAGTTAGACTTAAGTAGACATTTACTTTTATGATGTTTAATCACCAGTCCTGCTCTTGGACAACTCAGAGACTGTAGGCAGGCTTGAGCTATACAATAAAAGTTTTGACCTTATAACCTCATAACCGCGGACGGTATCCTCCCTATTCCCAGCGCCAGAACCCCCAGGCAGCGTAACTGCCCGCGACATCAAAGATCATCACCGTCTCGTTGATACCATGAACATAAAGCATTGCCGCAACGCCATTACTACTCGGCCAGAACCATGCGAAGCATACTCAAAAACCCTGACATGAGCTTGGTAAGCTCTCGAATCTCCGGCTTCTGAGGCTCGCCCGCCGATCTCCTCAGCCGGTCGCGGAGCCTAGATCGGCGACGACGCTCCGACTCGATCGGGTCGTCGTCTGAAATCGAGTCTTCTTCGCTGTCTGAGGAATCCAGGTCGTCGTCGTTAAGCTCCAAATCTTGGATGTCGAGCTACGAGCCGAGAATAGGTCAGCACATATCCAGGTTACTCTGTCTCTATCAAGAGCGCCTGTGACGGGACTACGAAATGCACGCACCTCATTTATGCCAAAATCGCTGCTATGGAACGTGCCCAGACCCGGGGTATCGTCCACCGGGTCGGCACCTCCTCCTTGTGCCATTTTCTGTCGCGTCTTGTCCTGATGCCACCTCTTCCTGGCGGTCTGCCATTTAATCAGGGAATTGATCTCGCGGATTGCGGTGTCCTTTTTAATTGTTCCAATATCGAGCGCGCCTTGTATGAGTGCGTTCATATCCAGCTTACCGCCACCGCTAGGCCCATGGCGGAGAAATTCGAGAATGCCTTCGAGCCAGCCCATGAGCTGATTGAAAAGGCCGTTGTCGTGAGTATGTACTTCGTGTATGAATTTGTACAGATTATCTTCGTGCCGGGCGCAGAGATCAATGAAAGCTTGCACCGTCTGGTTGGGATCGGCGGAAACGTCCTGGCGCTGAGCGCTCTCTATGACTCGAATGGTGTCATCGGCAAATAGAGCGAAGTCGGTGATGCTGTTGTAGACGTTGGCGGACTTGTAGACTCGAACAAGGGGTTCGTAAAAGATGGTAAAGAGGTCGCGGAATAATTGCAGGGTTGTTGGCTAGACATACAGTGTCAGCTTATTGTTTGAACCAAGATTGATACTGCCCGCAGTTGGGTTCATGGACATACCTCTTCTATGATTTTCAGCATCATCGCCTTGTCGCGCTGTCTTGTGTAGAGTTTGAGAAGCTGCTTCAAGTTGGCATACAGCTCGGCGCCTTGCCGCATCTCCAGAT
>QQTW01000335.1_pt1 | contig 28957 bp, 29 predicted proteins | sample 1904831 | NCBI WGS metagenome assembly QQTW01 (sample SAMN09435610, study PRJNA476489) | Subsurface metagenome, whole genome shotgun sequencing project.
TGAAGTGGATCCAGATGAAGATTCCTAGACGCCAGAGGATGGTTGAGGTGTACAGAGCGCCTAGGACTGTGAGGAGCTTGAGGGATGCTGCGAAGAGACTGCCTGATACTGGGAGGAACGCGGTCATCTTGATATTTGACGTAAGCGCTACGTTTGGGTTTGAGCGCTGAATATCGCAGAAGAGGCCTTCAGGACACAAGCGAACAGTCTGCAAGTAAGATGCAGAAGCGGCCCGTATGCAACCAGATTGATTTGCACGGTAGGTCGGCATCAGACCGTGCTGCCTCTAAGCTTCGGGACATTGCTCGGATGAAAGACTTCGATCGTGGACGTGCTTGGAATAGGCAAGGCAGTGCGTGGGTACATCGTAATCAACAGAAGTGCAAGTTCCAAAAAGACGGAGATTAGACCGTTGACGACTGGTGGTCGTCGAATTTTGAAGCTCATGAAGGTGGAGCTCTCACGCGCTACCGGCAGTGATGCTGTCGCGGGCGGTGCCGGGTTGGAGCTCTCAGAAGACCCCGGGGCCACCTCACTTGATGAACTTTCTCCATCGTCATTCACCCCAATTCGTAAGGTGGCCGCAAGTCACCATGCGCAATCAGCAAATCAAGAGCTCAATGTGTTCTTTTGTATTTGATAAGGTTGCCCTAAGTTCTTGGGAAGAGCGCGAGAGTCGCATGGTCTAACACATGCTGGGTTATTTGCTGGGATTGATACGATGAACGCAATGCATCTTGCAAGGGACTTCTAAAGTGCTCGCAAACAACCGCTCAAGAGCACAACATCAACGTCCTCCCACTTTTGCATCACGCCGCTCCCCCGTCGAGCGTGATGACCTTCCCATTGATCCACTCTCCCGGACCGCTGGCGAGGAACCCAACGACATAAGCGATATCTTCCGGGAATCCGTTCCGGTGCAAAGGCGACGCATGCGCCGCCATCTGCTGTCGCTCCTCGGCGGTATACTTCTCTCCGCCGGGAATGTAGTGGTGCGAGACGTCGTGGAACATGTCAGTGACGGTCCCCCCCGGTGCCACCGCATTGACAGTGATCTTCTTGTCCCCGCAGTCCTTCGAGAAGATGCGGACGAAGGAGTCGACGGCGCCTTTGGAGCCGGAGTACAGCGAGTGGCGAGGCACGCTGAAGTCCTTCGACGTGTTGGAAGACGTGAGGATGATGCGGCCGCCCTCGGTCAGGTGGCGGTAGGCCTCGCGCGCGACGAAGAACTGGCCGCGGGTGTTGAGGCTGAAGACGCGATCAAACTCCTCCTCGGTGACGTCGGTCAAGTGGCCGAAGCTGACGACGCCCGAGTTGCTGACGGCGATGTCGACGTGTCCGAAATGAGCGACGGCGTCATCGAAGAGCTTGACCGTTTGCGGGACCTGCCGGATGTCGGCTTTGAACGCAACCGCGTCCGATCCAAGCGCTTTGATCTCGGCCACCACCTTCTCCGCGTGCTCGGCCGAGTTGGCGTAGTTGACGACAACCTTGGCGCCCAGGCTGCCCAGGTAGAGAGCAATGGCTGCGCCGATTCCTCGGCCGCTCCCGGTGACCAGGGCGACTTTGCCGTCGAGGCGGGTCGAGGGTGGCTGGTATGGCATGGTGTCGTAGGTGGGTTTGTTTGGTCTCGTGAAGCAGAATGAAGAGCGGTAGGGTCTCCGATGTATGCGATGCTGCAGATATTGCAAGCAGGCCAGATGTGATATAAGATGCTCTGGGAATGACCCATCTTCCTGCTGATTTGGCCCGAAACGACATCGTGGATGGTCGTACTAATAGTTTCATCGTCAAGATGTGTGGTCTGCAAGGAAAAACGGCGTAGACCGAGTCGGTGGATTCCGGATGAGCGGATGCAGTCTTACCCGGCAGCGGGTGTTTGTTCGGATGCTCGGATAGATCCATATCCTATAACCCATGCACGCAAACCGGACTGTTCAATAAAGGGCCGCACCCGTACTCAAAGGAAATCTGAGAAGTCGGCTTACAGTCTCTTAATCGCGCGCGTCGGTCACTGTACGAATATCAGTGGAAAGCGAAATGGCTTCATACACGATCCTCGGAGCGACAGGAAACTCGGGCACTGCCCTCCTCAACCTTCTGCTTGAGACGACAGATGCACGGATCAAAGTCTATTGCCGTAGCCAGGACAAGCTCGTACGTTTAGTTCCCGCAGCCCGCAACAACCCACGAGTCGAGGTCTTTACTGGAAGCATCACCGACGTCGATCTGTTCGCAAAAGCTCTAGAAGGCTCCCGTGCAGCTTTCCTGGTGGCCAGCACCAACGACAACATACCCGGCTGTCACATCAGCCAGGATCTGGCGCACACCGTGGTCGCAGCACTCGAGAGGAAAAAGTCCGAAAAGAATTATGCGATACCAAGACTGGTCCTTCTCTCGTCCGCCACCATCGACCCCTGGCTCAGTCGCAAGAGCCCAATGGTAAACGCCATCGTCAGACGGTCAGCCTGGCACGTGTACCACGACCTCGAGCTCGCCGAGGCCTTCCTGCGCCAGCACGAGGACTGGGCGCCGTGCGTCTACATCAAGCCCGGGGGATTGTCGGTGGATGTGCGGAGAGGCCACCGGCTCACCCTGGACGACGAGGAGTCGTTCGTCTCGTACGCCGATATTGCGGCGGGCATGGTCGAGGTGGCCGACTCCGGCGAAGGCCAGTGGGACAACAGGAATGTCGGCGTGGTCAACGCCAACGGCAAGGCGAAATTCCCGCCTGGCACGCCCAGGTGCATTATTTTGGGCCTCTTGCGATTCTACTTTCCTTGGCTGCATGCATATCTGCCAACCGGTGCCGGACCTGCGTGAGACGGCGGAGGTGTGTGGTTGAGGCGAGTTCGATGGTTTAGTTTCTTCAATGCTCCGTACTATTACGGCCGGGCGGATAGCGGATACACCCGCATAGAAATGTTCCGAGAGCGGTTGAAGTGGCGCTATCAGCCGAGTTCTCTAATCCTTGATTGTAACGAAGCGCCATCATGCTATCATAGACGGACATTCAAATTAATGCCACCTTTCATAGTGCAGGTTCCGGTTTCTGTTCGGGTTCAGGTTTCGAAGGCTTTCAAGTTTCAACCTGCGCACTAATCTAACTCTGTTTATGGGCAGCTTGCACGTGCATAGTTAGGGCCGTAGTCAATCGGAATTAGCACGGGGCGTTTCGTCGTTCTTTGAGCGAGTCTGGCAGGTGCTTGGCAATATTGCCAAATTGACCTTAGACACCGCACTTCAGATTCGGGTTCAGGGGCGCGGTTTCGGGGCGGCGGGGAATCGGGGAGATCGGGTTCATCGGATGATCGGAGATCGCGGGGTGGCACGGCCCATATGTATGCAGCCCTAAAGCCCTCGAGCTGTCAAACCTGGGAAAACGCCCCAGGCGCATCGCAGTCCACGGATTCTGGGGATCCTTAGCCTCAATGTGTATGAGATAGATCTTGGGGACGACGCATGTGGGCAACAAGGCCAAAGTTATCGCATGCGCATCGTCCACATGTGCAAGGGGAAGTCGCCTGGAAGCGGTAAAGTGTCACAAGCGATCTGCGGATGCCGACCGGAGCCCGGGGCGTGCGCTAAGGAATCCACGCATGCCGGCCGGAACCCGAAGCCATTCAGACAAAAACAGTTTATCAGCTCATTTTGCAGTTGCAATTTTCGACGGTGTTTCATTCCAGTGCTGCGCTGCAACTCAAGTCGACGGTCTTCCTTGACGCCTGTGACGCACAAGGCCGATCGATATGCACGACTCCGAGAAGACTCTGGCAGCACGCGACTCCACATCCCAGGACCCAAAAAGCAACAAGGAGGAGCGTGGGGAGTCGTTCCCAGAGCTCTCACCTCCGAGTACACAGTCACTGGAGAAGGGTGAACACGACTCTCACGAGCCGACTGACGCGAAGGAGGTTGCGTCGAAAGAATCTGAAGGCGGAGGGGGTCCCGGTGTCTATTTTGTAAGTGCCCCCGAGCACACCGCTGCAGGTATAACATGCTCAACAAAATTACTAACGACCCTAGCGAATCTTCAAATACACGGACCGTCTAGACCGTCTGCTCTACGCCATAGCATGTTTCGGAGCCATCGTTTCGGGCGCATCGCTGCCGTTGATGACGCTTGTCTTCGGCGCATCGACTCGGACGTTCAGCGACTTCTCGACCGGCAGCAGCGACCCGCAAGCATTCCAGGACGAAGTCAACGGACTGGTCCTCTACTTCGTCTACCTTTTCGTGGGTCGACTCGTCATCAACTACATAGGTAAGCTTCCTTCCACCCTTCTTCAAAATGACCGTCTCACCAGTTTCGTAGGAACGCTATGCGTGTGTATTGCTGCAACCCGCACGACCAACTCTCTGAGGAAGGCTTTTGTCGAAAGTGTGCTCAGAAAGGAGATCGCGTACTTCGACAGAGCCGACAATGGATCCACGGCAGCTCAAGTGGCGACGAGTGAGATGCCTTCGGTCTTGATGTTGGGTGTTGCTGACACTAGAGTGCGACAGACGGCAATCGGATCAATCAGGGCATCGCCGAGAAGCTCTACACATTCGTCAACGGCATCTCGCTGTTCTTTTCCGCCTACATTGTCGCGCTGACGGTCCAATGGAAGTTGGCTCTCATCACCATGAGTGTGATTCCGGCCATTGCAGTGTCCGTCGCGGGCGTCCTCAAGCTCGACGCACCGATTGAGGCACGCATCGTACGTCCGCCACGCAAATGTGATGTGGTCTGGGAATACTGACTTCTCGTCCAGATGAAGATATACTCCCGTGCTGCGACAGTCGCACAAGATGTTCTGTGGTCGATCAAAACCATCCATGCATTTGGCGCCGGTCCCAAGGTCATCAAATGGTACGACGAGTACCTCCAGGCGGCACACAAGGAAGGCAAAAAGAAGTCTCTCATCTTGGGAGCCCTCTTCTCCAACAACTACTTCCTGACTCTTGCGGGTAATGCGCTTGCTTTCTGGATGGGTTACCGACTGTTTGCAAACGGTGAAATTCCGGACGTTGGTAAGGTCTTCACTGTCGTCCTGAGCGTAACGCTAGGCGCGACATCAATCCTGAGTATCCTGACACCCATCTCGGCCGTGACGAACGCTTCATCAGCCGCGGTGGAACTCTTCGCCATCATCGACAAACCGTCGCAAATCGATCCTCTCGCTACGTCAGGCATGCGGCCGGACAAGTGCATAGGCGAGATCGAATTCCGCGATGTAGCTTTTGCCTATCCAGCGCGCCCAACGGCGAAGGTCCTCCGCCGACTGAACCTGTCCGTCCCGGCGGGAAAGACTACGGCTCTCGTTGGACCCAGCGGGTGCGGCAAGTCGACGCTTGTTGGCCTTCTCGAACGCTGGTACGAGCCGCAATCCGGACATATCCTACTGGACGGCCACGACGTGGCCGAGCTTAACACGAACTGGCTCCGGAGTAACGTTCGACTTGTCCAACAAGAGTCCACGCTCTTTGAAGGCACTGTTTTCGAGAACGTAGCGAAAGGCTTGGTAGGCGAACAGAGGACCCTGCCGCGCGAAGAACAAGCGCAACTGGTCAGACAGGCGTGCGAGGTTGCAGACGCTCATGGCTTCATCGAAAAGCTTCCTCAAGGCTACGACACAGAGCTCGGCGAGAGCGCCGGCATGCTGAGCGGCGGGCAACGGCAGAGACTATCGATCGCTCGGTCCATCATCTCCGATCCGAAGATTTTGCTCTTCGATGAAGCCACCAGCGCCCTGGATCCGCGAGCCGAGAGAGTCGTGCAGAACGCTCTCAACCGTGTGTCGAAGAACAAGACCACATTGGTGATTGCGCATAAGCTTGCGACGATCAAGAACGCCGACAGCATCGCCGTGATGAGGGCAGGAGAGGTAGTAGAGCAAGGCACCCACGCCGAGCTCATCGAGCGAGACGGCCTCTACGCAGCTATGGTCAGGGCGCAGGATCTTGGTGACGATAGCAAGAAAGACCAACCGGAGCACCACGACAACGAAGACCATACTGACAACACGCTCCGGCCGCTTGCTTCACGCCGCTCAACGCAACCAGCCGTGTCGTCCAAGGACCTCGAGAAAGGCCAGCCTGACCACCTCACCGCCGGCACGCTCCATTACTCCCTGATTAAATGCGTCCGCATCATGCTGAAGGAGAACAAGAACATGTACAAATGGTATGCGCCTCTCATCACCGCCTTTGTGCTGGTGGGTGGGACCTATCCGGCGCAGGCGCTCCTCTTCGCCCGCTTGCTCAACGTTTTCACGATACAAGACGAAAAGGAGGCCCGATCACAGGCCGATTTATACTCGCTCATGTTCTTCATCGTTGCCCTGGCCAATCTCGTGGGTTACTTCGCCATCGGCATCCTCACCAACGTCATCGGGCAGTCCCTCACTCATCGCTACCGGCGAGAGATGTTGGAGCGCATCGTCTCCTGCGACCAAGACTTCTTCGACTACCCCGAAAACTCGTCCAACGCGCTGGCCTCCAAGCTGTCCTCGGTCCCGTCGGCGGTGCAAGAGCTCATGTCTAGCAACATTGGGCTTGTTGTGACCGTCATCGTCAACGTGGTGTCCACAAGCGCACTTGGAATCGCGATTGGCTGGAAGCTGGGACTCGTCATGGTATTCGCCGGACTGTCCGTCATCGTGGGCTCCGGTTTCATGCGTGTGCGCCTTGACATGCGCCTGGAGGCTTCCACCGAGACGCAGTTCACCAGGAGTGCCAGCCTGGCAGCTGAGGCTGTCGGCGCCATCAGGACGGTCAGCTCCCTGACGCTCGAAGATTCTGTCCTGCGCGAGTATGGCCAGTTGTTGGATAGTATCCTGGCGGAGGTCATCCGCAGTCTGGTATGTCTCTTTTATCGAAGTGAGGATGTCCTGCGCAGGATTGCTAACGAAACGTTATCTGCAGATTCCCACATTGATACCCTACAGCTTCTCCCAATCGGCTGAGTTCCTCGTCATGGGACTAGGTAAGTGAAAGCGCACATCCTTGAAATCCCAAGCCCCCGTACTGACGAGACTAGGCTTCTGGTATGGCGGTCGTCTGCTCGCGAGTGGAGAGTACACGGTCCAACAATTCTTTACCATCTTTCTCGCGCTCGTCTTCGGAGGCCAAGCCGCAGCCCAGTTCTTCACATACACGACATCCTTCACAAAGGGAGCGTTCGGTGCAAACTACATGCTGTGGCTCCGAACCATCCAGCCGAAGATTGGTGTGAGCGAAGAGAACAAGAGAAAAGGCCCACCGGGAGACGACGCGCCGATCGCACTTGACAGAGTCGAGTTCTCTTACAGACAGCGAGGCTCTGCGAAGGTGCTGCGAGATGTGTCCGTGACGATCGAGCCAGGATCATACGCCGCACTCGTCGGGGCGTCCGGATGCGGTAAGAGTACCGTCGTTTCCCTACTGGAACGTTTCTACGACCCTACCTCCGGCCGCATCACGTTGGGCGACGAAGACATCGCGTCCATGTCACCAGCGCTGTATCGTCAGCATCTCTCCCTGGTCCCGCAGGAAGCGCCCTTGTACCTCGGGTCGCTGCGGCAGAACATCGCGCTCGGGCTTGACTACGACCCTTCGGAGGAGGAAGTGCGTGAGGCGTGCCAGCAGGCCAACGCGCTCGAGTTCGTCTCGTCACTGCCAGACGGGTTGAACACATTCTGCGGCTCGCGAGGGCTGCAGTTCTCCGGCGGCCAGCGGCAACGCATCGCCGTCGCCCGCGCCTTGATCAGGAAACCAAGGATCCTGTTGCTCGACGAGGCGACGTCCGCCCTGGACACGCAGAGCGAGAGGATCGTGCAGGAGGCGCTGAACAAGGCTGCGTCGTCGAGGACGACGATTGCCATTGCGCATCGGTTGAGCACGATCAAGCATGCCGATCCGATTCTTGTCATGGAGAGCGGGAAGATTGTCGAGAGGGGTACGCACCGCGAGTTGCAGCAGCTTAATGGGCGGTATCAGGCCATGTGTGTGGCTCAGTCTCTGGATAACTGAGTTGTCGTGGCCGTAACTTTACTTTGTAAGATAGTGATGCTGGGAAGGTGTGTAGACTGATAGAGATGGGATATTGTAGTAGACTGATAGACTTGGCCATTGTAATAAACTCAATGAGGATTGGAAGCGCTCCCTTAGGTATCTTTCCGTCTCTTGCAGAGTCGCAGGAAGAGCGTGAAGGCCCATCAGAGTATCTTAGAGTAACGAGACCAGACGGGTGCTATGGTATACTCTTCCAAGGCTCTGGAGCGGCGAGTGTGAAGATGGCCCGCTGTGTTCAACGTTCGCTTCCAATGTCCTCACCCATCCTCCCTCTCATTCACGCCATCGTCCATGGATCACAACACCAGACGCGTTCCACGTTCTAGCACGTCCGCGCAAGTTGACTGACTGTCAAGAGCGAACACATGATTGGCGAATCTCTCTCAAGGACATCAGCCTCCGGAGAAGCGTGCAGCGTGAAGCAGTCCTATCGGCAAAGGTTCCGGGGAATAAGAGTCATCGGCTTGGTGGTTAGTTAGTGAAACAAGGACTGCAGTCGCAACGAGAAGCTGCTGTTCGCCGCCTTTCACGGATTCTGGTTCGAGGAAACGCTTGTTAAAACTCAATCTGATATCCGAGATTAAAGATTGCACCTTACCTAATACGGCTAGCTCATACGTTTTGGGCCTGGTGGTGTTCCAACCAAAAGACTCTTTCCGTCTGCTTGAGCTTTCACGGTCATCCAATAGGTCAACCGGTGATGGGAGGTATCCTTCATTACGGTCTTGCAGCTCATTCTTGGCCACGAAGGAGTGAATGCTTTCAGATTGGGTATCCCATCATTACCGGCCTCGGACGACGTGGAACTCACAGCCTTGCGACTCGCGCCAAGCATCAGCCGTGGCCATACCTCTGTTACTGCTTGCTGAGATGCGGCGAATCAGAGGTGCAGGTGCGGTTGACGGCGAGGCTGAAAGTCAACGCTCTTTCAGTGTCCACCTTCGCAATGCGCTCGTACAGTGCTTCTCGATTGCTGCGTACGCGCCTCGCTGGGTCTTCTTTTCTCGATAATTTTCGTGACTCGTTCGTGCATTGGTGCAGTTGGACGGCAGTCGAGAGCATCGACGTCCGTCATGGCTCCTTTACAACCTGAGCGTATGCATTCAGTCGTGGCCCATTCGCAAGGCGGAGCGGCCTTTCAGAGCGATCTCCATGCCGCACGGGATATCAATATCAGTACCGCTTCTCGATCTTTTCTTTTAGATGAAAGAGACCATGCTAACCCCTGCAGATCACATCACGGAAGTCCATCAAGTCGGACGCTCCCTCTACCGATCCTGCCAAGGCTCAGCGGGCTTCTTCCAGCAATCGCAGAACGAGCTCGGTGCTCTTCTTACTCTTCTGGGCATGACCGAGGAAAACTTCAAAGAACATCGGTCTTATGCCAGCTTTGACCCTCAGATCCAGAACTTATCTGAAGAGTGCCATAAAACCTTCGAAGATTTGCAGCGCCTAAAGACGCACTATGACTGCCTACCAACCCAGAGTCAAATAACGTGGGAAAGGATGGGATGGGGTGACGCGGAGATGGGGGAGATAAAATCGAGAATCACGTCTCACCTTAATCTACTTCACATTGTGAACGGGAACCTCATTAAGTATGTGCTACACTAACGAACTTTGTCTAGCTACACTAGCTTATCAAGATACCCTTCTAGTTCTTCTCAGAAAAGAGTCGAGCAATTGCTACGCACTTTCGTGGACGAGCTCCGGACTGGAAAGCGAGAAGGGTCGGTGATTTCGCAGCAAACGACTGGATCACTTTCAGAAGACGAAAGAGAAGCATGGCGACAGTTGCGAAGAGAGTTGGAAACGGTTGGCATTAACCCCGCGCTCTTCACTCAGCATCGCGACTTTATCGTGGCAACTTTACGAACGGCTTGCGTGGAAGAGGGCCTCCTGGAAGATATTCCCAGCTCTGACGATCCATCGGTCTCTTCGAGCTCGGGTCAAGAGCGTCCAACCCAAGCATCTATACGGAATGCTGAGCTGGTGCAGCACGGGAGCGAAGATATGCCCGCGCAACGACAACGGCAAACGCAAGTGCCTGATACCATGCCAAATGAAGCTGGTCCAACCCGCAGGAGGAAGCTAGGTCTCATCGCGAAATTGTTGAGCAAGGTAACGGGAAATGAAAGAGCCCTTCTGAAGGCAGCCACCGGGGGCGAGATGCTACAGACTGAGCTGCTGCTGCGAAAAGGGACGAACGTTGATTGTAGAGATTACATAGGACGGACTCCTTTATTGCTGGCAACCAAATATGGGCACGAGCAAGTGGCTAGACTCTTACTCGCGTACCAACCGAATGTCGATAGAAGGGATGGAGATGGTCGGACGCCCCTACTGTTTGCAGCACGGGAGGGGCTTGTCGGACTGGTAGAGTTGATCCTTAAGGAAGGTGCGGTTGTAGATCCAAAAGACGAATCCGGACGGAGACCGTTGTCTTTCGCCGCGGAGAATGGGCATGAGGCGGTAGTCCAGCTCCTACTTGAGAAAGGGGCGGCTATGGCCTCGCAATCTAACGATTGCCGGACACCGCTTTCATTCGCTGCGGAGCAGGGGCACGAGACGGTATGCCGGTTGCTACTTGATAAAGGAGCCGCTGTGGACTACTCCGATGTTGACAACCGGACACCGCTAGCATACGCTGCGGCGAAGGGGCATGAGGCGGTAGCCATGCTTCTACTTGATGCAGGGGCCTCTGTGGACTCAGTCGATACGCATAGACGCACACCGCTTTCCTGCGCCTCAAAACATGGGCATCAGGCGGTGGCCCAGCTCCTACTAAAATGTTCAGCAGAGGCAATGCATATAGACACGCAAGGCCGCACACCGATGAGCCTGGCAACAAAGATGGGACACACGGTCGTGGTTGACTTGCTTCGCAGACATGGGGCTTGGAAATGACGCCTGTTTCGAGAACTCGTCATGGCTGTTCAGCTTGGAGCTCATCACCGGCCTAGCTGTATCATCTCATACATCTCGACAACCAGATCATGCCAGAATTGACCAAATCGGAAAGGAGCAACCCACCGTCCCAGAGGGCGATTCTGCATTCATCTTGGGGGACGAGACACGCTGGGACCACTCCACCGGTAAATAGCCAGCCCTGACCTCCCTACCCTGCACGATGTTGCAGCTGACGTTACTAGTAGAACTTCATACGATGCTGAAGAAGAAGCGGCCGTGGTCTCCGCCGAGGAGTGAAGAGATCTTTGTTCCGCACCTCAACAACGTTCAGTGATCTATTTGACTTCCTGCAGCAGATATCAACTCGAGGTTGAACTTCTATGTTCTCTCTCCATTTATTAACCCGAGCTCGATGAAGCCCCGGGCGGTCGACCACCTGTGCCCGAGATTGGTCGTCTATCTGGTTATACGTCTAGTCGAGAAGTCTGTAACAGAGCATCGGCAGTGCCTAGAGTATACAGCGTTTAGTCTTGGAATATCATACAATGCGCAAAATAACCACACAACCCGAAGAACCCCACCCCGACAGCACAAGCCGTGCCCGCCGGCCCCAAGCTCGCAAACTGCGAGAGCAGCCGACCGGCAGCGCCGCCGACGACGCCCATCCACAGGACGAAGAAGCCGATCTCAAAGACGCGCTTGCCGAGCCGCTCGCGCTTGGAGATCTCGCCGCTGGCACGCATGCTGGTGCCCCAGCCGCCGTCCCAGAGCGTGAAGAGGCTCCACATCTGGATGGCGGGCAGGGGCACGTTGTAGAAGAGCAGGCCGGGCACGATCCAGCACCAGCCGTGGCGGGGCCCGCGGTCCGGGTTGCGCAGCCAGTTGTACACGAGCACGAAGCCGACGCGGAGCGCGATGTCCTCGGCGGAAAAGTACGCGATCGTCTTGGCGGTGAGGAGGTAGGTCAGCGTGGCGAAGAAGACTAGGATGGGGCCGACTTCGCGTTTCAGGGCGGCCCAGAAAAATAGCGGGTGGTGGAGCGTGTAGATCTTTGGCTGTTGTAAGGTCTCTATGTGCGTTGCGCGAGCCCATCGAACCTGTTCCCAGCGGTCAGTGCTAATCATTCAACATCAGGTATGAAATGGGTGCAAGATATTCGGAATGAGGATATGACATGGCCATTGCATACCTGTTGACGAATCCAGCGAAGGAGAGTTGTGGGAGTTTCCGTCGCGGTGATAACATCCGATGCATATACCACTGACCACCCGCGCAGGAGGAGGTTCGTGGTCAAATGGCGGTCTTCGTTGACTATCTGCGGTACCGTATCCTGTCAGCAACTAATGCCTTTCTCCTTTACGCGGGATTTCACGGGACACAAACCATTCGATGTCCAAGCACCCTCTGAGTGTACCACATGAGAAGAATCCCAGGTAATGCGGACACCCGAAACAAAGTACTGGGACCGCTCTGGCAGTCACTTGTTCCTGACGCGGCTGGCGTGGACCGAGTGATGTACAGCTCGCACCAATACACGACGCTCCCCAACATCGTTACGGCTGTCTCTTCGGCATTGTGCACGATGAGAGCAGAGCTCGCTCCGCCAGCATTGGCGTCTCCGGCGGTGGCAGCAACCGTATTTTGGAGAGTGTCAGGGAAAACAATCGTGTCGGAATCGGAAGACCACAGGTACTCCACGCCTAGAATGTCGGCGATGACGATTGAGAAGATGAAAGAAGTGAACATGATGCCCTTCTTGTGGAGATGGGGCTGGTACAAGCACAAACGCGTGATCCGATCCGAGCCGGAAAGGACGATCTTGTGGTCAGATAGGATTGCTCGCGCCAATCGGCAGCAGTAGGCGATTGTGAGCTCCTCGCAAGCGTCGGTATTGGCACTCAACCCGATACTGTTGCGTGACGACGCTGTCTGACCGAAGACTCTGAGCGCCATCTCGCCGAGTGGTTCATCAATATGGATAACCGCCGATTTTTCTGGGTATACCTGGCGATTGGATGTTAGCAACCGCTTCCAGCTGCATCCCTGTTGCTACAACTCGGGGAACTGGCATATGGAAAGGTGCGTACTTTACAAAACACTCGCATCATCTCCAAATCTTCGGCAGCGTCTCCGTCAATGCTGACGAGGGTAAACACACAGCCTCGGGCAGATTTGTAGCTCTCCAGAGCACGCGTAAAGAGCGCGGGGTCCTCTCTGTACCCGACGACTGCTGCCATGGTCTCGGCACCTGCAAGCAGTCCATGCTCTGAGGGAGCAGGCGCCTTCTCCGTATCATAACTGATTCCAGTGTCCGTTTGGTATGAGGAGAAGCGCGAGCGTCGGCCTTCATTTGAATAACGATTGAATTCGGTCAGGAAAATGCTGAGCAAGATATCCAAGGTCATGGGATAGCGGCTGCGACCAACTATCAAGTAAAAGCATGGCAAGATGGCTAGACAGCCAAGGAAGTTTAGGAGCCGGCGGAGAGCTGAGATAGCGCGGCCCCGGGTATAGTAATCGGGAAGCCTAGTATGGCCCTCTCCTTCAACGTTGAGCAACATGTTGCAATGGATGAAGAGAAAAGAGTGTGGATCGTGACAGCATTCTTAAGCAATGGGCAATGGATTGAAGAAACCCCCTTACTCTCCGTCTTCGTACCTTCGAGAGCGCCGTTAGGACAAATCAAAGTGATACAGGCAGCTGCCGTTCTGGTACACCAGCATTCGACCATCGCGAATCTTACAAACAGATGTAACAGAGAAACACGAGCTACACCACTAGGAATGGGCATCGAAAACGACCTTCTACGGCAGCCGAGTCAGCGTCAGTGAGGTCCCGCTTCAGCTTTGAAAGAGATGTGCAAGATTGATACACGCTTTCACTGTTTGCTGCGTGGGGCAACCACCCGATCAAGCAGGATGTCTATATTAAGCTCAAGATGCGAGCTTGATTTGAATTCGAAAAGGAACTTGGAAGCAAGAATCGAGTATCAGAAAGAAAATTAACTTATCTGAGCGTATCAGCGTCTATACGAGTTCCTGGAACAGGAGCTGAGCCGACTTCGTACTGCTCGGAGAGATGCTTCCTCAGCGCGGATCTGCCGGCATTCAGCTGGGTCTCAGTAAGGCATGCAGTACGGGGAAAGACGTGGCAACACGCTCTGGAACCCTGGAAACACCCTTTCAAGATCCGGCATGGTGCACCAACTGGGTCGGTGTAGCAGATATCACTTGATGGACGGTAAATCCACCATGGGCGGAAAGTGATGAGTAGTTTACGAATACGACGTCGGGACTCCGGGGAAGCACCCGAGGGCACGTAAGCCTCATCTGCCGGCTTCCCCAGATCGTCGCTCGGCATTCGCGTTGTGGCTTGAAGCTTTGACAGTTTGACTGCCGTAGCCGGCGCTCGGACTCTATAGTCCCAGATGCCTCTTCCAACCTTGGAACCCAACGCCCACCTGCTGCGCAGCAACGGTAGGCGGCACTCGCAACGGCTGATGGAGTCACCATGCTCCCTGTAGGCTCAGGGAATATAACAGCGCCGATGGCCCCAATGGGCACAATGTCGAGTCTGCTGCCGGGCAAAGAAATCGGCCAGCATGATCGTACACAAAGACAACCGGCGCCTGCCTCTCCTGTTCATGGTCATTGCGGGGTGTGCTTTTTATACATTTCTTGATTTCAGTCATTACCGGTCACCGTCGCGGCCGTGGTCTGTCTCATCTGTCTCACCGTGGTCCTCATCAAGATCGCCCCCTTTGGGGGAAGCCTCATTTTCGACACCGTCTTCGCAGCCACTGTCACCAATTTCGAAAACATCTTCACTGACAGAAGACGATGTCCTGATCATAATCAAGACCGGAGCTTCTGTCCTCTGGCGCCGCCTCCCCATTCACTTGGTGGCCACTCTCGCTCCGGAGCGGATTAATACCGACAACGCCGTCATATACTCGGATTACCAAGAAACGATAGGCCCATATACTGCCATTGATGTCCTCGCAAATGTGTCCAGTGCTGTCAGGGCGTCTCCTCCTCTGGAGCCCTATCGCCTCCAACAAAACTACCAAGACGCACAGATTTACGAAGAGACGAGCAACACCGAGGGCGACGGCGAAGGTCCGGCTGGGGGCTGGAAACTGGACAAGTTCAAGTTTCTTCCCCTGATGAAGCACGCTGGCGAAAATTGGCCCCGGGTCAAGTGGTACATATACACTGAGGCGGACACCTACATCTTCCTTCCGAATCTACTCACGTACCTCTCCAACTTCGATTTTCGCGAACCGTACTACTTGGGGCGTCTCGCATTCAAAGAAGGGGACGAGTTTGCCCACGGTGGTTCTGGTTTTGCCCTCTCACGTGGTGCATGGGAGAAGTCCTTCGGCACGACTCCAGACATTGTCCAGAAATCCCAGCAATTTACGGACGCGCACGGTTGCGGCGATCACATTCTCGGGCACGTCTTGAAGGAGCACGGCGTACCATTTGGTGAGCCTGATACAGAGGACAAGTACATCTTCGGGTTCAACGAAGATCCTCACTGGAGAGTCTACTTCACGAGGCCGAGCTGGTGTCAAGCTGTGTACAGTTGGCACCATGTTCACAACAGAGATATCGCCCGTTACTACGCTTTCGAACGGAAGTGGCATTTCGAAAAGGTCTGCAACCTCTCTCCTCCGCTTCTACTGCTCTCCTTCGTGGTCATGATGCGTCGTGGCTCAATTAATCGATATACATTAGCTAATGCAATATGTCACAGTCGCCAATGCGGCATGCCGACGTCTTCAAAGAGTTTGTGGCGCCGTATCTCAAGCCTCGCGTGCAGTGGTGGGATAATCTATCTTCGGCACACGAGATGACATCAGGCAATGCAAAATCGAGCACTCCTCCAGGGTCGACCAGCCCTCTCGAAGCCTGGACGTCTGCTTGGGAATCTGTTGATGCATGTGAGGCAGCATGTCACGCCTGGCTGCAATGCGTCCAGTGGAGCTATTACGAGGACAGATGCAAGCTGGACGACAGAGCCGCCCTTGGGCGCGGATATCCCATTGGAACCTATCAAAGGCACTTGCTGATGACAACGAGCGGTTGGGTACGGGACCGCATTGACAGTTGGACATGCGACTAGGCTAAGTGGCTGGTAATCATCCGGGTGTTCATGTGGCACATCCAAGTATGTACAAGAGACCTGAAAAGTTAAGCAGGATCATGAAATGGTGCAAACATCGAGTCTTCCTTACATCATGAATCAACTCTGATCCACACCGCTGCAGATATAGTTCTTATTGAGAATCAAGACTCACCTTCCTCGGAATCCCTTCTGGGTCAGCCATATATCTTCCGTTTTTTTACCAAGATAATCCCCGGCTCAACTCGCTTACGCAAAAGGGCGCATGAAGCTGGTCACCAAGTTCTCGACGTCCTGACGGAATTTTGTGATCGTTCCGCGTCGACTGACACTTGCGCATCTACCTAGGTACTACGAGCTTCGACGCCGCATTCCTACACAATAGTAATGGTATGCATTCTCAATCCGCCCTACCAATCCCAATCCCTCGAGCCGACATCATGACTTCCCCTCGTGCGCCAATCTGCCTTGTCCCACTTGTTCCTCGCCATTCTGAAAGCCCCCACCCTTTCAACATCATCTCTCCTCACAAGCAGCAGCGCCATCGGCGTCTCAACCCACGCGACCTCCAGGAACCAGAAATCAGCCGTTTCCATCCGTTCTTCAACAGCGGCTCGAGATGCTAGCGGTGGAGTTGGCCGCTGGTTGGTCGGCTCGGGCATCGCGGATGTCTTCACGTCCATAACAGGCTCGGCGATCTTGTTAGTGATGTCGTCCTGCCGATTTGCGACGAAATTATTTCTTTCGCAAGAGCCTGCTTGGCAGCTTCCTCGACGTATGAGTTGGTCGTGCCACCGTCTGGTATGACGTAGTCTCTTTGTCGCCCATAGTCTAGGTGGCCTCATATACAAGACAGTTCTCCTACTCTCGCAAAACAATCCCGAATCTCATCTCCGAAATAATCAGCTGCATCAAAGGCATCATATTCCTGGGAACACCGTATAAGGGAAGCTGGATAGCTGACCGGGCGACGATATCCACTTTCCCCCTTAGCGTCATGAAGTCTACCAATGCTTTCAAACTCTCGAATATATACGCCGTGCAAGTTTCTGGTGGTACTTACACCCATTAGGTATCCTCAACACATGGCGATTACTCCTCCGCCTCAATTACAAAATCGTCCAAGAGGCTAGCGTCCGCCCCATCACCCGTTTCATCTTCCACGACTATCTTATTCCGCTGGACGGGCGGGTCATCAGTGCCCAAGTAGGGGGATCGTTCTATATTCGCGGCATCATCGTCCACAGGGAGTTCTTCTCCTTTCAGGCACCAGTCTTGGCACTCATGCAGTTCGTTGAACTGATAGCATTTGATGCATAGGTCGCATATGCCACAGGCGAGACAGTGATGGTAGTAGCCGCAAATAAACTAGATTAATGCGCGCACATGTCAGCCAGTGTCATCTAGGCGGGGTCGGGTTACGAGTTTGTAGGGACATATTTAACCATTAGGCATCCGTCACATATCATATTTTGCTCAACGCCAATCGGTTTCTTTGTACTGCCAGAGAGTGGCGCCGAGTTGGTTCCAGCCGACAGCAGACTCAGGACTTTGTTGCTAGCCCTATGATACGTCGCAATTTCCAGCGGCGTCCACTTCCCGCCACCGCTCACCCTCCCCGAGACAGAAGGATCCGCTTTCTCGTCCAATAAGAACTTGATGACTTGCTCATGATCGTCCTTACTAGCCTTGGATTTCTCGGGCCAGAGAACAGGTGCCCTCGCGACCCACATCAGGGCAGTCCAGCCATGGTGGTCAACCGCATCTATATCGAGACCAACGCGCCGGGACCGCTCCAGTACGTGCCGAGCGAGGTCCACACTCCCGCTAACAGCGGCAAAGGACAACGGTAACCGCCCATAAATGTCCCTCCTCTTGAACTGATCGTCCGGTACCTGGAGAGCCTCGAGGGTGGCCAGCTGGTTCTGGCATGCCAAGTGGATCGGGGAGCGCTCGTACAGGTCCATATCGTCGAGCAGGGCGCCCGCAGTCAGAATAGCTCCGATCACTTCTGGCCCGCACCTTGAAGCAGCGACATTGATGGCGTATCCCAGGACACCTCCTTTGGCTCTCACGTCTACCTTTGCCTCGTCGATGAGATAGCGGATCATCTGGTACAGCTCACCTTCAGGTCTGATCGGGTAGCAGGCAGCTGCAACAGCGCCGCCGTGTGCAGGGGAAGCGGCGGCCATGTCTTGACCTGCCTCTGATAGCAACCTCAGTACCTCTAAGCTGCTGGCTTGGGTCGCATGATGCACGAGGCCGCCGAACAAAGGCTCATGGGTAATGCCATGGCGGTTCACCACCCTGGATTGGAGCAGATAGCGCACCACCTCGGCATTGCTGCACGTGATGGCGGCACACAAGGCCGAGTGCCCGAGCCCGTCCTCGACGTTGGGATCTGCGCCGGCATTGACGAGGCGCTGCACCGACCGCACTGGTGTATCTTTGGTGATATAGTGCAGGACCGCCTTACCGGACCTGTTGGGGAGCCCCAGATTCGGCGAGAATTCCAACAGGAGCTCTACCATTTCGCTGCTCGCCATTCCGATGGCGTATTCCATGGCAAAGGTGGGACCGATCGGCTGGTTGACATCTTCTCCGGCCTCAAGAAGCGTTCTGAGCACCTCGACATTCCCACTTCGGTATCGTACGGCACTGGCGAAGAGCGTGTCTCCGTCTTTCTTGCTCTTTTCCAGACTTGCCCCTTTTTGCAGAAGCAGCTTCATCACTTCGGGTTGGTCGTACACCGTCGCCAGCCAGAGAGGCGTCCACCCGTCGCCAGCCCGGTCGACATCGGCGCCGTAGCGGAGAAGCACCCGCGTAACGGCTGGCAAGTCATACGATACATGCAGAGGCGTCCAGCTGTGCCAACTGCTGGTAGCATTTACATCGGCTCCGGCCACGGCGAGAATCTGAACGGCGTCGACACGCTCGTTGCGGGCGGCGATCCATATCGGGGTGCAAGACTCTTCTTCCCTGGCCTCGATGTCTGCCCCAGCCTCCAGCAGCATCTTAATGATCTCACTGCGGCCCAACGAGGCTGCCACATGCAGCGCAGAACGCTTGGTGGCGGCGTCTACAGCATCTACCGATGCACCGTGGCGGAGGAGGAGGGAGACGATAGCAGCATCGCCTCGCTCTGTCGCGATAGCGAGGGGAACCGAACCGAATCTGCTGTCCTCGACGTCAGCTCCTCCCTCGAGAAGCAGGGCACAGATGTCGGCGCGGCCGTTCCATATGGCCTGCTGGAGAGGGCTGATGGACGCTAGCAGCTCAAAGTTGGGGTCGGCGCCGTAACGCAATAAGAGTTCTACCCCGCGACGGCGGTTATTCTTTACCGCGTACTGAAGGGCATCGCCGTATTCCTCTCTGCAATCTTCTACCCTGCGGTTTTGAAGCTTGTCACGCTTCAATAATATTTCCGCAACTTCAAAGTTACCGTGTTCCACGGCAAGCCCTAAGGGGGCGGTGCGAGAGCCGTGGCCCTCGAGCTCCGAGACCACCGGGAGATGATTAAGGCGTGATATCAGCTCTTCAGCACACCGGGCGGAGCCATATATGCATGCATAATCCAGAGGGGTGTACCCATGAGATGCGCTCTTGATGTTAATGTCTGCGCCGTATCGAATTAGAACTTTAAGAGTCACAACTCGGTTGAGCACCACGGCGGCATGGAGCGGGCTTATGTTGTCGTCCAACCCATCCGGAGCTGCGCTCATGCCGAGCTCAAGGAGCGCTTGGACGGTGTCGTCGAGGCCCAGCCATGCGGCTCGGAAGACGAGTGTGGAGGGAAGCGTCGGTAGCGGATTCGGATGCTGGGCGTTGGAAAGCTGATGGACGACGCAGCGGAACGCTTCAGCCGTTTCGCATAGGGAGGCCACTTTAGCGGCTTCCACCAGGACTGTGTAGTCCATTTCGTCGTTCCCAGGTGGCTCGAGGAGCTTCTTGACGACTTCGACATGGCCATTTTTTGCCGCTGCAATTATCGATAGCTCACGCTGCTGGCTGGATGCTGAGAGGAAATCAAGAACCAGGTGGCTTAGTCCGAGTTCGGCGGATGTTAGCAGGGGATGCTGGAATGGCCCTTCTCTCAAGAACTTGCGGGTTCGGTCGTCAAGCTCAGCGATGCTTGATTCCGGAATGCCTGGTGCCGCCCTTAGCAACTGGTAGTGTCGGGACCAATACTCGGTAGCGTACGGCAGTGCATCCGCGAGATTGAATAGCCCGAAGCCGGCCACGTCCTCTGGAGTTCCGGGCTTCTCGGTGGAGTCAGTTTGCGTCTTTGCAATCGGCGGCTGACGTAGGTATGCTGTACACACGTCCAGAATGTCCCTGTGCTGCTGAGCTTCCTCCCATTGTGGCAAAGACCGCAGTGCATCATGTAATGATGGGTGGGTCAAGTGGAGCTCGTCGTTTGTAATTTTGAGAAAAGCGCCAAGCCACTGCAGGATATCGTCCAAGTGATCTCGCAAGTAGAGGGGCTTTTCCCAGCTGGCGCTATCGGTTCTCGTGGGCATGTCGGGCAAAAGATTGGCAAGGTGAGAAGCGGCGCACACCTCTACAACTCTCAGGGGACGCACGGATGCGCATGCGAAGGACAGGAGTCGTCGGGACCAGAGTTTTCGTGGTGTCGGGATCAAGCCAAGCAGTAAATTCAGGCCGTCAGAAAGGTTTCTCTCTCCGAGTCTACCCAATACCGCCGCAATGTCATTTATAGGAAGACGAGTGTGCCGCAGCCAGTCTATCGTCACTTGACTCCAAGTATCGTCCCCGGTCACTTGCGCTTGGAGGTGGGCCAACCTCGGTCCAAACCGCAAGTGTATTGGAGAAAGCTCCGAGGAGGGGGCAACCTGTGTGATACACTCGGACGACTGGATGGATCCACAGCCATCCTGGGCCGAGACGTTGACTCTCTGGTAGACATCTGCGGGGCAGGAGAGGAACGCTTTCTCGACCTCACTGTCTGTTCCGGCCGTGCTCGTGAAGATGACCTTGAACGGCATCTCGGTCCGCGAGGCCATGAAGTTGAGCCAGTGCAGAAAGTCCCGTTTGGACTTGTCGCACTGATCAACGCTACCGAAAACGTAGACGACCTCACGATCCATCTTGTTGAGCCTGAAGCGCCGCCATAAGGCTAGCAAGTCATCGGTGGCCCATCCACGATACTCGGCAGTGGTGAGAAGAATTATCTTGACATGAATGGCGGCAGAGTAGACCTTGTTGAAAGCCAGCTGTGCTAGCAATGTGGCGAGCATAGAGCGGATGTTGTCGAAGCGAACATCACCGCGCTGGAACGTGAAGTGGAATACGGGTACGTAAGCGGATGAAGCGCTGCGGCCGAGGTACCTAACGAGGCATCTATTGAGAAGCGACGCTTCAGCATCCGTGTTGGCTTGAATATGAAGAAGACGATTATTCGTTGTTGTTTTGAACTCATCAACGTTGTCACGCCATCCCGAAAGGAGTGTATCCACGTGTGAAACACCCTCCGGAGGATAGATAGGTGATGCAACGGCGGCAAGGGACCGAAGCAGAGCCATGCTCTTCGAGGTGTGGACGTTGGAGCCTGTAATCCATCAGTTATCTTGACAGGACTTCCACACATGTGTCAGGACCGCACTTGGCCAGTTTTCCGCTGCTATGCCTAAGAAGGTGTGGGAGTCGTCTCCGGAACCGTCGTGGAGAGAATCTAGCAGCTCCTCGTGCGAGCTCTTCCTACCGATAGCTCTCTCGAATGGCGTACTCAGCGTGGCGGTATATTCATCGAATACCTAGTAGTTACCATATATCGTTAGGAAAGAACTAGGACAGAACCTCAGCTCACCTTACCTGGTCGCCTGGTTTTGTGCCGGTCGAGAAGATGGTCACACAAACCGAAGACAGGAGCAACTTGGTCTGAACAAACTCTCCATTGATCTGCTTTACTGTGTCGGCCAGATTCTGGGCTAGAGCGGAGAGGGATTGGTTGGGCATGGCGCGTCTTTGCAAGAGGCCCAGGAGCTGATCTTCCAAGGAACGCGGGCCATCATGACGGTGAGGACATGCCACAAAGACCTCCCGGCCATTGTCAGCAATAGAACTTCTCCGAGGGTTTCCGCCCATTTGGATTCAGGGCGGGTGACTCACTAGGCCTCTAACAGAAGAAGCAATGGTACCAGCTGACCGAGGGATAGATGCTGCTTGGACCAAGGCCTACTCATCGCAATAAGGCATCAGAAGAGTCGTGGGAGCAGCCGTGAGCCTATCATCGGAGCTATACGCACAGCTTTTACAATCAGCCCTCCAATATCCTGGCAAATGAAGATAATGGGCCGAGGAACCTCCTGCCCGGTGCCAGGCATTAGCATGAGCCTGTTTCAAGATGGTTAAGCGTACTATGTCCTCTGTCTCAGCAGCAGCTCCATCACGCAAAGTTTGCAGTGCGTTTAGCAGGTTGGATGCTTCCCGGCGGATATTCCACCAGCTCAGATTCGTAGCAAGATAACTGTATGTCATCAATCGGGCCGTTCTCCCTGTACAGCCTTCGAAGGCCGCTTGGAGCGACGTTGTTGCTGGGTCATGTCGTTCCGACTCCGGATTATTGCCCGTAGCTCGATGAAGACCGTGGACGACGACGAGGCTGCCTGCAAAGTCAGCTATGCTGCTTTCGCTCCCTCAATAAAACGGTACAGAGGTCTACAAGCAAAGTAACTCTCGACTTACTCAAGGTCGGCATCCGCCGGCGGGGAGCCCTCGACTTTGAGCTCGCCAACTATAGCGGAATCCTCGCGTTTAGGTGGCTCAGCCGCCAAGCTGCTCGCCTCCATCGACATATCTGAGATGAGTATGGACAGCTTCAGGACTAGATGGCATGTTGAGGCATTTCGCGTTCCATAGCTGGAGGTGATGGGATTTCTTCCCAGCTTCGAGGAAACTGTTACGTCGAGTCGTCAACCCGGCGAGATGGTCCACCCCCTGAGTGTGATAGATCGGCCGGTGCTGCGGTTGCAGCTGGGGGCCGCCCATCCCTTCAACGCAACGGGAAAGGATTTGTTCAGCCGCAGGTATATGTAGTAGGAAGGATTTGTCCTGCCGACTTGATCCTGGACAAGGCTGATGTATCTCGCAAGTACCTTCCTCGGTCCCGCATTTAGCATATCCGAAACTTGTGGGGGTCTTGGCATAACTAATCAATTTCAATTGCGTGCTCCCTCACCAATTTATCGAATATCACCAAACCTCATCGTCGTCATCACCGCTCAACTGCTACTATTTTACTACTTAAAAGGAATCAAGACCTACACAATTTTCGAATATGCTAGATTGTTACGGCGTAAGCGCCTGAGCTGCGACGGTAGCTTTACCTATCGATGGCGTCGTTCTTTGGCCGAGCTCGTGAGAAGGCAGCTAAAAGATGACCAGCGGTCAGCCTACTATTGCTAAAAGATGGGTAGTGCTATAGAGCTGCGTAGGCCATACTCCTGCTACGCAGCTACATTGCTTCCATTAGGCTAACTAAAGCGAACAGTGTCCTCGCCATCAGTCTCCGAGCAGATCAAACCCGCCTTCCATATCTTCCAAGTTCAGGACTACACTGCTATCCTGCGCTCTTCTCGCCATTCTTATATACTGTTCTGAAAGTGACGTCTGCTAGTTTATGGATCTCAGTTTCCCACCTTCCCAGTTCATTCCTGCCGTACTGCTTCGCGGTAACCTTCTGGGGTCCCTTCGCCGCGGCTTTCCCAGCTTCCGCAGTCGCATTGACCTCCACATCATCTTGCTGGTCCAGCTGGGCCATTGCCGGATTAAAAAGAACCGGATCGTCGACGGGCACCTTATTGAACATCCAGTCCAGCATGGTTTTGAAATTCCCCCGCGCTTCCAGGTTGACAATCCCGTTGAACTGCTTATCGGTCTCGCGCTGAACGAGCACGGCAACCGTGAGCGAGTCGGGGAGACCGGTTTGCCGCTTACTATTTTCCAGCATGGTCCAGCCGCATGCGGTACGCTTGCCCGAATCGATACCCTCTCCGAAATGAGATCCACCGGTCACGGTGGTGGCGTCGGAGAAATTCTTTGCCCAAGTCTTCTGCAGTGATACCTCCCCACCAAGGGTCAGTATGGGAAGTCCTGAGGCGCCGGCATTCAGATTTCCTCCGGCGGTCCAATCTTCGTGGTCGACGGTAGGGACGACCTCCCATCGCTCGTCGGGAGCAACGGCCAGGACGGTTGGCGCCTCGCCGCCATTCTCTTTGGCAAAGAATTCGATATCGATACGAGCTCGGACGAGGCGCCTTGCATGTTTCACGCTGTCAAAGCGGAATTTGAATACCATCAAGGTCGCGCTCGGGGAGTCGGTCCTGGGGGTCAGCTTGCCGTGCACAACCTCGAGCAAGTGGCATCTGATCTCGGTTGCTTTGGTGAGCCGCTCGATAACTATGCGTCGTTGCCAGTCAGTCAAGGACGCATTCTTCGCCCGAAACGTGTCGTTGGTGTCGCCGCTAATGAACATCGGTGCGCTGAATGAGACCAAGGCCTCATCTTGAGCCTCGAGCCGGTCGGCGTCCGTACTATCCCCATCGCTATCGTCTTCCGAACCGTAGCGATATCGATCCATGGCGAGAAGGTAAGGGTTCCAATGCGTGATAGCACGCAATAAAGGCTCTGATGCGTAGTGTAGGCACGCCTTGGGATGGTGAGAATCTTGTCTTATTAGCTTATGCGGTCCATGTACGGAGCAGGCCTACATGTATTATCATGCCTATTCGCGCGTTCCATTTCAGCCTCCCCTGCACCCCGCCGATCCCGCTCTAACCCCACCTTCGGAGCCTTGGGGTTCCCAACGCGGCGGTCTGCATGATTGTCGCTAATCACAGCCTATCGAGTCCGTCGGTGTCATGCGATTCGCGCTCGGGATCACTTTTTCGAACGATGCTCTGGCGCGTGTGATTGGTCAATTTCACGCACTGGCCTTGTGTTTACGCAGCCGCGCAAAACACATCGAGGGGTAGGTACTTGCCAGAAACTTCCACATCGCCGGGCTGGAATTCCCTCGACATTCGGTCGCATCTGGGCCAATTGCATTGCAACCACCTCTGGCTCATTGCCGTATTGGCCAGATGCGCGTATGGGGGCCGAGCCCGCCGCCAGTTCAGTTCGGTCAAAGTGAACACCAAGCCAAGTGGGCTTCGATTCCACGTCAACTCTCATTGGGATTTCTACCGGGATGCACCACAACTCGACCTTTTCCAGCAAGTTATCCCCCTTTCTTCTTCTCTCCCAGCTGTTGCTTAGTCGGCCAAGCCATTTGGAGCATGGATCAGGCTGATGAAGAGGTTGAGCCCATCTTCCTCGACGCCGAGCCGGACGGAAGAGAAGATCCTGAAGTCGTCGACAATGTTGAGAGACGCCATCTCGACATACTGGCCAAGGCCAGGAGCCTGCCCTGCAAGACAAAGACCGAAGTTGAGGCAATCAAGGATTTGGTGACGCAGTACAAGACGGACATTATGAACACCGAGACGGACGAGAAAAAAACCTTTTTGCATACTATGGCTGTAGCACCGAACCCGACCGATCAAATAAAATATCTCACAGCCCATGTGCTAGCCAACTCTAACGGTGTCAAGCTAATGGGGAAGAGGGACAACGAGGGGAAGACGCCACTATACCTCGCTATTACATGTACCAATTCCAACAGACCCTTTCTCCTGGCCGCGACGGGAAAGCCGAGCAGCGACAAGACCATCGAGCATGTTTCGAAAGCTCTGGCCGTTGGCGAAAACCTAGGGGGCGAGTCGACGTCACTGCATGCCGCAGTGATCAGCCAGCGCAAGATCACGCCCGCTATTCTCGGCCAGATCATCAAGATGGCACCGGAGATGATGTTTCGCATCCAAGACGCCCGGGGATACACGCCTCTGCACCTGGCCGTGGCGGCGTCACGATGCGTCGACAGCCAGCTGGAGGTGGTGCGAGCGCTGATAGCACGCGACCCCTCAGTGCTCGAGATGGTGAGCAGAAATGGATCTTCCGTCTACCAGTACCACATGCTGTCGCGCAAATCCGCTATCGCCGACGGCAGCGAGAAGCCGAGTGCCGGGACAAGTGGCAACCCGCCGAGGAACATGAACGACATCCCGGTCCCGGGCGGTGGCCAGAAGCCGGCCGCTGGCTCGGGCATCAAACCCCCGAAACCACCGACGACGGTCAACGGAACTGGTGAACCAGTACCGGGGTATCTTCAAAGGAAGCCGACGTTTCGAACGAAAGCGGATGGCGAGACTGCTGGTTCGCCCGTTCTCAGCACGCCTGTCGACCCACCGCCCGACACGGCGACGGCCAGAAAGTCCACCTCGCAACAGACGCTGACGCAAGATTCAATAAAAGTTGCGGATGGAATCATGAATGAACTGAAACTCCAGAGTCTCCGGATTATGGGCTGCGATGCGGTCCTGCGCTGTTTGCATACGGATAAAGAACTGTGGTTCGACTACGAGCCAGGGCCCCGATGCCAGATGACATTCAGAGACTTTGAGACGCACTGGGAGGGGCTGGAATTCGACCCGACGCTGCAATATGTAGCCCTGCCCAATATTCACTTCAAGCCAAGCCAGGACGACGACCAGCCTCACGGACGAACCCGTGACGACGCCGCTCGCATTCTCGAGTGGTTAGGCCGGCGTGGTGTCGGGCGCGTTCTGCGCGTCATTGTGCAAGACGGGACCAGGATGGAGGGTAGCAGTGAGCCCGGGGGGTATTACCACAGTAACGAAACTATTGCAAGCGCCCTCAAGGGTCTCGACGTCGAAATCTTGGACTGGCGCCGCCCCGATATTTGCCCTGCTACCATCACACAGATTGGGAGGTGCCTGCGGGAGCTGCGTCTGCAATGGAGCGGTAATAACGCCATGCTCCGCGCCTGGAGCGAGCTGCAGGGTCTCCCGATGCTGGCGAGACACAGAAAGCTGGAGCTGATCTCCATCGCGGTGCCTGAGGTCTGCTTCCAGCCGTTGCTTTTATGGTCTGGGCGCGGTGTGCTAACCTGCTCGGCAGGACGGGCCGGATATCGGGCCTCGCACCAAGAAAAATCTCGATAGCTTCAGAGCACGTTTCCAGTCAAACTGGGTCACCATGAGCCAGCTCTTCACGCTGGCCAGTGAGATGAAGACGGAAAATAAGGCGTTGGCGAGCCAAAAGCCGCCAAATATCAATGCGGAGGATACAAAGAACGCGAAGTCGCCAAAGGACACCACGCTTGACAGTCTTATCGAGCGGCTGACAGAAGACCCGACGGCGTCATCAAGCTCACATGCGCTGCAAGAGGATCCGAGAGCCCTCAGACCCCCACGGATCAAGGTCGAAGACATTAGCGGCGGACACCGTTTCACCTCATACGAAGTTGACGAAGGCGCCGGGGGCAAGGCGAAACAGAAGAGTCACTTGGACCAGCACCGCTGGGTCCAGTGCATGGAAGAATTTTCTGGCGTCCTGAACGAGGCACCTCAACCGACAAAGGAGGAGATGTCGGCCCATCCGGCGTTGAAACCCATCGTTGTGGCTCTCATTGACGACGGTGTTGACACAACGAACCCGTCACTCCAGAAGAGAAAATACAAGGGCAAGAGCTTTGACTTTTACGATGGAGGTCGGAGGAGCCAGTCTTACTGGGTATCCAAGATAGGCCACGGAACCATCATGGCCAAGTTGATTCGCACCATCTGTCCGACCGCAGAAATCTATGTCATCAAGCTCGGCACCGGCGTCGCGACTAAAGACCCGAACAAGTTGACCATCGACGTTGACAGCGCCATCAAGGTTAGTTTAGTGCCCACCAGCCCCGGCATCCCTTTTCTGCACTAACATGTCCACGCAACCTCCATCCAGGCTATAAACCATGCTGTCGACCAGGGGGCCAGAATCATCTCCATGTCGTGGTCGCTCAAGATTCCAGACGACGACGAACGCAAACTCTTCAACAAAGCCATCAATAGGGCCATCGCCAAAAACGTCATCATGTTCTGCGCCGCGAGCGACCAAGGCAACATAGGCGACGAGACGTATCCGTACGCCTCCAACAAAGGCTACATCTTCCGGATCGGGGCCGCCACCTCGATGGGTACCACGGCCAGCTACACCGGCAACCCCAAAGACATCGAATTCTTATTCCCGGGCCATGACGTTCTCCTCAAGGACGATTCGCCCGACAAGCACCTCGGCGACGTCCAACGCGGCTCGTCCATCGCTACCGCCCTCGCCGCCGGTCTCGCCGGCGTCGTTCTCGAGTGCGTCCGGCTGGGCTACCTGCGCACGCTGAGGACGCCCAAGGAGCTACGGGACAAGATCCCCATTCTCATCCAGGATATCCACGTGTCGAAGCGGATGGACGCCGACGGCATGCGCAGCGCCTTCCTTAACATGAGCACGTCGGGGACGGGGTATATCTGGGTTTGGAAATTCTTCACCGCCGACGACAACGAGAAGCTCAAAGATGGCACGCCGGACGATCGGTTGGATATTATCTCTCGCATGGCCTGGAAGCTCTTGGGGAAATGATTATTGTTTACAGATATATAATGATAGGAGGTATATTGAGACCCTATATAAACAGATAAAAATATTAGAAAGAAATAGTCACATATAAAAATTTTTATATTACTTTTCGAATATCCAAATGTTGAAAAGCATTAAAAATGAGTTTTGATTTATCTAGACGTATGTGTAGATAGTATTACTTCAATACATTCTATACCCTCCTAGATGTGATGCCTATCTAGCGATTTATAACATGATCATTGCCATCGAAATCACACTGATCCACACATTCAGATTCTTTCCTATTTTCCCCGCGGCTCCCTGGAACAGCACCGGCCCCGTCGCCGTTGTGGTCTGCCCGGCCGTT
>QQTW01000336.1_pt1 | contig 28890 bp, 33 predicted proteins | sample 1904831 | NCBI WGS metagenome assembly QQTW01 (sample SAMN09435610, study PRJNA476489) | Subsurface metagenome, whole genome shotgun sequencing project.
TTGCCAGGGGACTAAATAAATGGTGGAGTGAGGAGGGAGAGGCAGATTTTCCCGATGTACACAGCAAACCAGGCCAGAAGATGAGCGGCAAAGGTAAATGGCAGCTGAACGAGGTTAATATACCCGACGAAACATTACATGAGCACGAATTAAGAGACGGTATGGCATATGGTGATATGATTAGCCCGAGACCTCTGCACGAGCATTTTCACCGCAGTGAAAATCGTCATTATGATGACCATGAGTCAAGTCTCCACGAACATGAACTGCGTGATGGTATGGCATATGGCGATACAATCAGCCAGATCCCTCTGCATGAGCATCATCAGCATAATCACATCGTCGAACATTCTCATATCCAGGAATTCAATGCTTCACAACGCGGAGGATCGGATACTCAAGCAGAAGATGACGAGTCTAGCCTTCACGAACACGAACTGCGTGACGGAATGACCTACGGTGATACCTTAACCTCGAAGCCTATACATCAGCACTTTCATCTTCACGACGACCACCAAGATGATCAGTTACGCGACACTGACCACCCGGTGCTAGATAACCGTAATGCTGAACTCACGTCACTGGCCTCAGATGAGGCCGACCACCCGTAATACCTGTGCAACGGCATCTCATACGGCAATATTGACCCACACCGGGAAATACTTCAACTCTGATTCCTATATTACCCATGTCACACTCAAGGTCAAGATCACGAATGCGACGCAAGCATTGAGAGAGAAGAGCGAATCTGAATCCGAGGTTGGGGACGAGCCAGAGTGTAAGAGAGGCTCAAGCTGTGCAGTGTATCCGCGGCGGCAGGACGTAGACACTCGCTGAGACTACAGCCTACGCGCTCAGGCGGCAAGTTCAACATTTCATTGACGGAAGCAAAAGATGGGTCACGCGGCAAGGAAAACAAATACAGGTCATGCTGTTTCCCACACAGAAGCTACATGAATAGCACGAACGACGAAGGAATGTTCATATTGCGATTCGTGTCCCAGAAAATGAGACAGTGTCGAACATGGCCCGAGTCAACTCCTCCACCCGACCCAAAAATTGACTGCTCGAAACCTAGCACTGAATAGTAGATAAGCAAAGAATGTCATCATCAACCGTGTACAACCTAATCAAACTAGTTACGCTAAATTCCACATCCAGGCTGGGGCGAGAGTCCATGGCAGTGACGAAACCCCAACTAACCAAGCAGCATAAGACAAAAACGTTTCCAACCCCTGAAAACCCAGTTCTTGAAGGATTTTCCTTCTCAAACCTCATGTTCAGCCGGCCTGCTCGGCGCCACACCCTCGGTATTAGTCTTCTCGACCCTTCTCGCCCTCATGTCGCTCGCCAACACCTGGGCAAACTTGCTCCGCTTCCTGATCTCGGGGCCCTTCCAGTAGAAGATGTAGATGGGGATGGTGACCAGGATGGCCAGGAAGGCCAGGATGGTGGTCGGCCACTCCAGCCTGTACCGGTTGCCGATGTTCTCGTACATGGGGGTGGCGTACATGGCGGCGATGCCCGCCAACAGGTCGCGGGCGAAGCCGTTGCCGCCGGTGGCAGACGCGGAATACGGACCGTACGACGCGATCATGTAGTCGATCGTGGCCTGGTAGATGGCGTAGTTGGCGATGCCGATCAGGCTGGCGAAGATGAGCGGCGCGATCCAGGGGACGTGGGGCGGGCCGAGCGAGGTCCAGGCGAAGCCGAAGAGGCCGATTGTCAAGCACGGGGCGAGGTAGAGGAGCCAGTAGAGACGGCGTTCGGGTTGGAGGGCGCTCGGGTCTCTGCGGAGGATTTGCCGGTCGCGGTGCATGAAGGGGAAGAAGGAGAGGTAGGCGATGATGTAGCCGATGACGAGGGAGCAGAATGCCAGGCCCGTGGTGATGACGGTGAAGTTCCACTGCGCGAAGACTGGGGTGAAGGAGTCGAGGAAGATGAAGATCAGGGTGTCGCTGAAGCCGGAGAGGAGGGAGAGACAGAGCACGATTGGTTCGCGCACAAACATCTCGAAAGGCCGGATCCAGATTGTCAAGACTTCTCTGGGGGAGATGCGCTGCTCCTTCAGCTCGTTGGGCCCGTAGACGACGGGCCCCTGGCCTGCCTTGCGGCGGCGCTTGGCTTCGCGATCGATGAGGATGGTGCTGCGGGTTTCCGGGACCATGAAGAAGTGCATGATCTGGACCACGACTCCGAAGATGAGTTGGATCCAAAAGACCCACCTGTAGTGGAGGTATGTCTCAATGAAACCACCAAAGATCGGACCGAGTGCGCTGCCGGCCACAGAAGAGAAGACAATGAACGCCACCGCGTATTGCTGCTCGTCAGGCTCCCACATATCGGCAACCATGCCCATGGTGACGGAGCCACCCGCGGAGGAGAGACCGACCAGAAGACGTCCGACAACCATGGTGCCGAAGTTGGTCGCTAGCGCACAGGGAAGCTGCCAGACGTTGACCAAGAACAGGGAGAGCTGTAGGACCGGCCAACGTCCCAGCTCCTCGCTCCAGGGTGCCCACAGCTCGCAGCCAAAGGCGTAGGCGATGAGCATGACCGCCTGGCCGACCCGGGCAGTCTGCCTGCTGATGCCGAAGGTATCGGAGACGCCTCCGACGGCATTGGCGTAGATGCTGGCGTTGAAGTTCATGGAGCTTTGAACGGCGAAGATGACGCCGAGGATGGTCCACTTCTTGAGCGTGGAAAACCTGAAACCGAGCTTGTCGTAGCAGTCGGTGTCTTGCAGCTCAACTCTGCCATCTGCTCTCTCGGGAGCAGCAGCAGAAGACATGGTGAACGAGGAGGGCTTCAGTGAGTCGATTGTGGGATGTGTGCTGTGTGCGAGGTGTTTGATGAGAAATGTTGCACAGCCAAAATGTTAATACGGAGGGTTCACCGGGCAAATATCCTTCTGTCTGTGGCGGGACTGGGGCAGATATATATAAAGGCATGAGGAGCACCTTGCCAGCTTGGCAGCCTGCTGTCGCATGACCGGAGTGCTTGCGCTATCAAAGTGTGGGTACCCTCCTCGACCTACCTCGCGCCGGCGGGGACGCTTTTGACATGACGGTCTACGCAAAATCGCTGGAGTATCTCCACTATTACACAGATATCGTCTACAAAGTGGATCTGATGATTGGGAGGACCTTGCCTTGACCGATGCACAGGTCGACGACATCAGTGGAGTAAAGAAGTCGTGCCATGCCTAGATTAGTATCCAAGCTTTAGTCAAGCCTTTTACGGCGGAAACTTACTGTTTTGCCAAATTCGTTTAGCTCAGTCACTTACTACAATGATACTTTATTATGTTATAAGGCGATTGATTGGGTAGAACGAGGCTGAAGATGCTCCTATAACTTATAAGGGGCATAGATAAAGCCCACTATAAGTGCTAGTAGTACTAGCAGCTAGTTACCGGACAAGCCGGTACCGCTAGTTTAAAGTGTGAGATGTAATGTACTACGACTGAGCTAAGCTTTTTATTAGTCAGCTAACAGAAGCTTTTACCAAATACCATTGTACTAACCACATAGTACGTACTCCTCAAAAGGACGCGGTCCTTTTCACAGGTGCTCAGATACTGAGTACCTGCAACCAACCGACTATTCCTAGACTTTGTTAAAAGCTAATGCTACGACTAGAACATGAGCACCCAACCGGCGCGAGTGGTCCCACAATCTTAAGACACAGCTGGGTAAAGCAAAGCTGTGCGGCGAAAGTCCATCACTAGATGATAGATGTGGTTGAGCATGTTACAAGGGAGTACCTTGTAAGCCAACTCACTCTATACACTGACAGTGTCTTGTATACAGTGTCGGTGTTTCACTACCTCTCCTCTCTCTTACGTATCTGATCTCCCTAAGCAGATGACCGCACAAAGGCCCCACCTTGCAAACAAGCGCACGGATACTTGAATCTTTCCTTGCAGTTCTCTAAATCTGTAGTCATCTCCAAGATGCCGTGTCACGACAGTCAAGGTCTCGTGTGTCTGATGAGAGCCCAATACTGCTGCCGCCGGTGCTAGATCTAGGGAAACGTTTCAAACACCTGTTTCACGGGTGTTCCGGTCTAGAATTTCGAGCTGGACCGGAGCCATGAGGTAGCCAGTTGTCGAAACGGATATGTTATATCTTGATGGCATGAATGACACGAGCAGCCTCGACTTCAGACCTGCCACCTTCAGCAACTTGACTGACTCTAAGGAGAGCTTGTTATTCGCAGAGCACTCAGGGTTCACCGTCATGCCACCTAAAAATCGCGTATATGGGAGACTTCGGTCGGCGGCAGAAGTGATAGAGGATAGAGCAGCAAAGGGCACTTTGTGTCCCTCTCGTGTCTCCCCAGCTTCTCCAGCCTCCTCTTCCCTTTCCTCCTCCTCCTCCTCCTCTTTTCCTTCAAAGTCCTCATCCGCCGCTTCCAAAGCCTGTGCTTCCTCTCTCCCTTCGCCTGGCCGCCAAAAGGGCTCATCCCGCAAAGGCGGGCAATGCTTCGTTCCAAATGATACGACACCTCCTCAAAGTGCCGCACCGTCTACTTTGACTACAGAGCCATCCGCCAAAAGCGCAGCCGCATCCCAACAGAGCAGATCCATATCCAACCAGAGCGCGCCAGCAGCTGCTAGGAACGCAGGCTCAACCACGAGTCGCGCTGCTGAGACTCGGGTTCAAGCAGACATGAAAGCAGAACTACATAAACTTGAGGGAGACAAAGAAGTCATGATGGACGAGCTTCACAGTTTGGAGATCCAGATTGGAAAGGAGCTAAGAAAGAGGGATCGCATGATCGCTAGAGACATGAAAAGGGGTCCGCATAATTGAGATTCAGACTTCTTGAATGTCAAAGACCTGCAGCCGTCTGTAAAAGTTAAAGAGATGTGAGAATGTTGATTGTCGTTGGACAGCTTTGTAAAATGATGCGTCAGATTTGTCAGCAAAATCGGGATATATATTGAAATGAGTTCTTTGCTCAGACCGTCTTTATGTGAAACATCACATGTCGGAAGTCCTATTTTTCAAACTCGTTGAATGTTTCATCTTCGTATTCAGTCCTGTGAGGTTCTAGGATGGGGACCATCCCGTGCCGCACTTGGGCCATCCCCGGAATTTATGTTAAGACATATCAATTGGCATAAGAGATCGGGATCTCCTGCGAAGTTTTAGATTACGTTGAGCCTTTCTGTCATGGTAGTGGGTGATTCCAATGCACAGGTCTGATAACACCCTTTTGTTCTGGATAAAGCCATCGACCACCACATCAGCGGTTGCAACGTTCGATTCTTAAGACCATTGCAGCCTGAAATCTTTGGCATTTTACATTCCTGCAATCAATCATGCGCTCAAAACTTTCGCAGTGTGATCAACCTGCGAAGGCAGCGTGCGGCCCATTTCCGTATGAAAAGCCTCAACAGCCCCACATAACATCCAAATTACCCGCTGGAGCAACGAGAGCTTCTTCTCCGCGAGCACCCCCTTTGTCCTCTTCTGGAGGCCACATCTCGACATCGACTCCAAACAATACACATCTCTCTGGGGCCACAAAGGCGGCACAGGCAATGAGAGTCAAGCGAGGTGGATCCTTCGTGGCCGGTGCGTTGAATGGCCAGGGTAATGGCCGCGATAATTTCACAACCCCCTCCAAGCTGTATCCACCAGAGGGGGGGCCACTGGACCAAGAAATCGCGACTCTGATCGAGTACTCCAAAAGCGCGAATAATGCATTGGCCCTTCTGCGAGCGGAGTTGCTGCTCTGGGCGGAACGCGCGTACAACGGTGATACCTTTACGGATGTCTCTGATGATCAGATCAAGCAGCTGGTGAGGGTCATTGAGGAGCTGAAGCTGACGGGACAGTGCGTGGTCAGAGGAAAATCCCTCCGTCCTAGATCTTAGGGATTGGTTTGAGTTGATACTCGGAGCTTTCACTGCGTGGACGGGGAATGTGTACCATATCATTCTGCTTACATACGTGAGCCTACCGTTGCTAAGCAAGGCTTGGCAGTCATCTCTTGTCTCTTTTTGTCAAGATATGAATCATTGTTTCTTGAAGCTAGAGTATTGACTAACAATGTTTACTTTCCTCCATGCCGCCGATGAGAGACAGAGGCGTACTGAGATCTCCCAAGGTTTGCCAAGAGCCATGAAAAGGGATGAGCTAGTAGTATCAGAATTTACCGCTAGTGCTGGGGGCAGGAAGCTAGAGCTCTTGGCGTGTAATCCAGCTAACTAAATATCCCACTAAGTCCCCCACCCACGTAATTGGCCGGACACGTAATTAGCCACTTTTTCAACACCCACTGCATCAACTTCTACACGTATTTACATAGCCAAAAACGCTCCGATTTGCTCCAAAATGCCTCCTATCAATGAGGCAGCCATGGAGGGTGCCATCGATGCGCTTTGGGCCGGGAAAGCCACATCAATTCGCGCGGCAGCGACCCTTTTCGGCCTAAATCGAGCAACTCTTGCCAACCGTCTTAATGAGCATCCAACGCGTCCACAAGCGCGTCAATCGCAGTATATACTATCTGAAGCTCAAGAGAGGGATCTTCTGAAATGGATACTCGAAATGGAGGCTATTGGGCACGCGATAAGCCATATACAAATACGTGAAATGGCCGGCCTTTTCAGCGCGTATTCAGGCGGCCCTTCTTCTGTTGGAACCAAATAAGTACAACGCTTTCTACGACGCCATCCTTTTGTCCATGTCAAAGTCGGAAGAGCAATTGATCATCTCCGAGTCGAAGCTGCCACTCCAGAGAATCTATAGAGTTGGTTTAAGCTTTTCAATCGGATAAAAAGCGCTGGCAACATCAAGACAGAGAATATGTGGAATATAAACGAAACAGGGCTTGCGCTGAGTCTCTGTAAGAATCAAATGATCATTGAGACGTCGAATACTAAGTATTCATACGTTAAATGTCCATAGAATCGCGAATGGATATCAATTATTGAGTGTGTCTCTGCAACCGGACGTCGATGCCGCCCTGTTTGCATTTTCAAAGACCAATCACTTCAAACCAGTTGGTTTGTGCCCGATAACATCCCTGACTTTCTCTATACGACTTCGAACAATAGCTGGACGTCAAATAATATTGGTTTACGTTGACTAGACGAGATTTTTCTTTCTGAAACAGAGAATAATGAAGAAACACGACTTCTGCTTATGGACGACCATGAAAGCCATACTTCTACTCAGTTCATGTGGAAATGCTACGAGAATAACGTTCTATTGATCTATTTGATCTCTCACTCAAGTCACATCTTACAGTCTCTTGATTTGACGTGTTTTTCGTCATTAAAGTCGCGCTATCGCAAGCAACTAACTGAATTAGCTAAATTCGATGATAGCGCGTTTATAAAGAAGATACAGTTTCTATTATATTATAATAAGGCTCGAAATGAGGGCTTGAGCTCTTCGAACATCAAGACAGAATAGAAAGCCGCTAATATCTATTCTTGAAATTCTTTACGAACTATTCGATTCTCTCAAGTTACTCGAATGACTTCTGATATATTCTAAGCGTCAAAAGCATCCGAAACGCCTTCTAGACGCAAGCGAAAAGCATTCTCTAGTATAAATATTAATACTCCGCATAATCGACGCCAATTACAAGTCAATTTGGACTTGATTTCGCAGAGCTATCTTATCTCTCGTGCAGCCCGTATCCTCTTCCAAAAAACAGGCAAGGGTTTCGACGTCCTCTACGCCCGTGGAGCGCAGAATGGCCTAAAAATAAGCCGCCAGAGCGCTCGTCTACAGCAACTGAAGCAAAAGAAGAAGAAGAAGGCCCCTGTCGACTCAAATAAGCAGTTTGCCGACATTGAGAAGATAGCCACTGCCCAGAGGGCGTTGGCGGCACAAACGGAGGCATACCAGCGGCAGAATAGCGTACGGGCTCGTCGTTTGGCGTCGAATCGACTGATAGAGAGTAGAATGGAGGATTACATGGTCAATTGGCATGTTAATAGTGTAGATACTGCGTAGAATTGGGATAGAAGTTGATGCAGTGGGTGTTGAAAAAGTGGCTAATTACGTGTCCGGCCAATTACGTGGGTGGGGGACTTAAGTACTACAGAGGGGAAGCTAGAACATTGTTAGCTCAGGGCTAGTATCTTTTCCTGTAAGCCTTATCCGTACACATCAGCTATGCCCGAAAGAAGTTATATATCTTTACATGGCGAATCAGAATGTAATTGTACCAAGTAGGCTTTATATCAACAGATCATCACACTTTGATCCTGTAACAAAAACTAGCTGCTACTAGCACTGGACTAACAATGCTTCCTTAGTAATAATTAGGGCTGACGTAGACGACCAAGGATTACTGGACCGAGGTTCAGGAGCAAGACCATTCTTGATCGAAAACTTCGGCCAACTCAACAGCTCAAACGATACGCAAAGCAAGGGTTTCCGATACTAGTACATCAGCAGTTAGCTTTTGCCGAGCATGTGCTTCTTGAAGTTTGGCCCTTAATGCGATCGATCCATCTTCCCCCACCATTGACCACTGTCAAGGTCTTATTGGACGTCGGAATGGCTCAGCCGGGGGTCAGATCTCCGCCTGACCCTCGCCGTGTGTTCATGAGACCCAAACGAACGGGATTTCATGGAGAATATTCAAGACAGAAGCAGAGCTAAATCGATATGGGTGCGTGGCTACTGTTGGTGCTAGTGGACTAGTATGCAGTACAGGGAAGTTTCGGATGAAATATGTCGCGTCCCTGGTCCTTTAATGTGTGTGGAGATCGAGCTCATATCCACTACGAATAACAATCATCCTCATGCCACCTCTATGCCTACAACTCTGTCTTCTCATACACTGTATCAGCAATAGCCTTGAGATTGATTTTTCTGAAATATGCGTTCATACGTTATCGCAGGACTTTGTCCACTGCTTGTTTACGTTTCCTACTATCTTATAGCTTCATATCTTGCATCTCGTCGTCATGCCCGAAATGCAGCTCGATTGGGTTGCAAAGAACCTATACGCCGTAGTCACAGGCTGCCCTTGGCTGTTGATATTGCCCGAAGGCTCATTAAAGCAGACAAAGAAAAGCGCATCCCTGACCTATTCCTGAACATCTACGAAGAATTGGGTCGTCCAGCTACCTGGAAACAATACTTCCTCGGCGATGATAGCATTCTTACTGTTGATCCCAAGAATATCCAAGCTATTCTGGCCACCCAATTCAATGACTTTTCTCTCGGTGAGGGTAGAAGGAGGAATTTCTCGCCCCTGCTTGGGAATGGTATTTTCACCGCGGACGGAAAAGCATGGTAAGTATCGTGTTCACAGACTGTTGTAGCAAAGTAGGTTAAAACATCTGATTCATTTTTCAGGGAACACTCCCGTGCCCTGCTCCGTCCACAATTCGCCCGCGACCAAGTGTCAGACCTTGAACTTGAAGAAGTCCATGTGCAGAGACTCCTGCGTGTTCTTACCACTGACGCCTCAGGCATGACCGCAAAGGTGGATTTGCAACCATTATTCTTCAATCTGACGCTTGACTCTGCCACCGAGTTTCTGTTTGGAGAGTCGGTCGACTCACAGCTTGTCGGTTTGTCGGATCAGTCATCTCCTATTACTATGAAGAAAGATTTGCATGGAAAGGACTTGGACTGGAGCACTTTTGGAGGAGACTGGGATAGTGCCACCATGTCACTCGGAATTCGAGGACGACTTGGAAGCGCCTACTGGCTTCACTCCCCTAGAAGCTTTCACCAAAGCTGCAGGCGAATCCATGAATTCGCAGACTACTATGTCAATCTAGCACTTACTACTGATATTTCCTCTGCGAAAGAGAAAGACGCCTCTGGCGGCCACAAGCGAGACAAGTATATCTTCCTCCAGGAGCTCGTGGCTCAAACCCGCGACCGAGAGGAACTCCGCTCCCAGCTCCTCAACATCCTTCTCGCAGGCCGCGACACCACTGCGGGCCTACTAGGTTGGACCTTCTATATCCTTGTCCGCCACCCAGAGGTATACGAAAAACTCCGCACGATCGTACTCGACCGCTTCGGCACGTACTCCGCACCAAGCAACATCACCTTCGCCAACCTCAAATCCTGCACCTACCTCCAACACGTACTCAGCGAGATTCTCCGCCTGTACCCCAACGTCCCCCTCAACTCGCGCCGTTGCGTTCGAAACACCACCCTTCCGCGAGGCGGCGGTCCCGACGGTAACTCTCCCGTCTACGTGCCCAAGGGCCAGGATGTCAGCTACCTGGTCCACGTCATGCACCGCCGGAAGGACATCTGGGCCGAGGATGCGAATGAATTTAAGCCGGAAAGATGGGAGGGGAAGAAGGTAGGCTGGGAGTATCTGCCGTTCAACGGTGGGCCCCGGATCTGTTTGGGACAGCAATTCGCCTTGACGGAGGCGGGGTATGTGACGGTCAGGCTGATGCAGAGGTTCGATCGCTTGATCAATGAGGATCACAGGGAGGTCACCAGGCACATGTTGAGCGTGACTACGAGTACGGACGGATGTTGGGTGAGGTTGCATGCGGCGGAGGAAGGAGGAGAAGCGTGAAGACAAACGCATTCTATGCTGATGATATTGTTGTGTGGCGTAGTGAATCCTGCTTCTCCAAGCACATCTGGTCATGACCACTTGGGTGAGAAAATGCAAATCCATGTGGAAATCTCTTCACGTACTCCCTTAGTACTACTAAATAGTAATAATGCTACTAGTACGATATAGCCAGGCCTTGGCAACTCAAAGGGGCAAATATGTTCTCTACTACCACTAACTAGTACGAATAGATGTTCGGAGCTTTATATTTCATTCCTGCGCACCTCTGACTGTCCTCGGATGGATGGCTCAGTGTTTCTGAAAATATATCTCTCCTTCCCAGTATGTCAACCTCTCCCGCGTATGCGCAAAGTTAGAAGAGTGAAGATGTTTGATGTGAACGTTTCTTTTTCCGGTCGTATCTCAGCGTGGCGACAAGATCTCGGGATCCTCTATGCACTTTAATCGAGTTCTTGTCAAGCGTGATGTCAGGAGCACGGAGACATTCCTTCCTGCAAGCGGGTGGTGCAAGCGGGCGGTGCAGTCTGACATCGCAATCAGCACTATATGCCGCAAAGCCCCTCATATCCTCGCCATGGCCAGTGGCTGATGGTTCTGATGTCTCAGGAAAAGATGAACAACGTTCTCTGAGATCTCCAGCCGAGTGGTCTCGCATGAATCGGGCCAGGAATTGGCGATGGAAGGTAGACCGTGGTGGGACCGAAACCAAGGCCTCGTCTTTCAACTGGTGCTTCGACCACGGACAAACTTCCTGTTCATGTGTCTTCGGGACCATTTCGAGTCTCTCGAAAGACTTGAGGGCTGGACTCCCGCTCGAACCATCTCCTCCTACCTGGACATCCTCTTAGGAACGCTCGTTGTGTTGCGAAAGAAGGAAGTCTACATCAACAATACAACCATTCCGCCCCAAAGCTCCCGCCAACTCGCTGTCGACATGCTCCATAGCCACGACGAGGTCACCACCCTGAATCCTCACGTCCTTGGGCATCAACCCCTCTCCGCGCAGTGCGATTCTGCTGTCGAAGAGTACTATTCCGCCTGGTACGAGATCACGGAATGTTTCCAGTATTTTCCAGGTGCTGGCAAGATCGAATCCGGCGTAGTGAAGTTCACTGGCTGCTTCCGCGATATGCCCTGGACTCTCCACACACATGTTCACGCGCCATTGAACACCGACGTCCGTAACAATTGGCGCATCGCCGGCAATCAGCCGGGCGAGCCACTTGAGGCGCGCGAATTGGGCATCAACTCCCCGTCCAACCGCCTGTACCTCTGCGAGATTATCGAGATCAGATGAAACATCGCTATAGTCTCGTTCGTGAGGGCTCAGGCCAAGGCAGCATCCAAGACTATGTTCGACCGCTTCGTTAAAAGGCTGAGCTTCTCGGTGCCGGAGCTCTGCATACCATGGTGGAGAACTGGAGGCTGTGAACACTTAACCTGGCCGATCGTACGCCTGCCACAGTCACCGTCGTCACCGGCATATATTTCTTCGCCTCGCATGCCGTACCAATATCCCTCACTCGGCTCCCTCCAGCACATTGAGTCCGGCCATCAGGGCAGCGCCCATAGCCCCTGTTCTCCCTTATCCGCAAACACCGCTGTCGAACTGCCTGCTGATCAACCGCTTTGGTCTTCGGTGCACTCGTACGCAGGCCCCTTCTCGCTCACGCCACCCTAGTCCGAGTATCCAAACACGCGGCAAACTTCATGCGCGTCCAACGTCAATCGCCTCCATTCGCCCCCTTCGACACAGAATAGGAATAGTATCATCGCTGAGCTCCCCGCCATGGATGAGAAGCCCGAGCCAGCGCTGCGGTATCCTTGTAGGCCAAATTATCACAGGGGATTGGATTGACGGTTCAAACATCCTCTCCGGCTCGTCCTCGTGCATGACGGTATCTTCTCAGCTCGATCAACCACCACTCTATCAGGTAGGTTCGTCGATGGCATGCCTGGGCCTCACCCTGGAGGGCCGTCTGAGGTGAAAAAGCCCTTAGACGTAGAGTCTACGACGGACCGCCGGGCTTTACCGAATGTCAAAAATTTCACGTCAGTGCTTCTTCTCGGAGCAAGGCAGGTTGATGTCAAGTGGCCAGATAACTACTATACCACGGTACCTGGCTGAAGTATCCCTAGCATGGCGCTATCAAAGTATTTCACCCTCAAAATAGCTGTCATACATGACCGCTAACCCTAGAAAAGAGATAGCTGTACTATTGCAAATCGATAATGTGGCTGCTGACAGTGGAAAGCTCAAGAAAGCGTGGTGGCGACGCATCTGATACTAGCCGCTCTTATCCTATACTAGGGATACTTATGCCTCCTACCATAGTAGACGTGGCTGAAACTATTACTCTACCTGAAACCACTCATCCTGCAAGAGCTCCTTCGCTGATGGCCTATCTCTTGGGTCGAGCTTCATGATCTTGAGGACGAATGCTTTGTCCTCCTTGGTGATCTCCCGTTCAGTGACATACTGGAATGGTTTCATCATCTCGGGATCCACTCCATTCATGGCATATGCAAGAACGGCCAAAGCCTGCTCGTCTGCTATCTCCTGGTATGTCAGAGGAAATGGACCAAAAAATTGGTGGTTTTTCATGAGGACCTTCAGCTCGTGGTGTTCATGGCCAACTGGCACATCCGGTTGGAAAATGTGCCAGTTCTCACCCCAAAGGAGGTCTATGAGCTGCGTAACGAATACATGTTAGTCAATTTATCAGAGATATGCATCAGATCAAACTTGCCATTGTGCCAAGAGACCACACATCCGTAGCTGTACCCCATCTCAACTGAATCTGTGCTTCAGGACTTCGAAATATGGGTATTCCAATAAAGTGACCCTCCTGTGCGTGTTTCGAGTCACAATGGACGGTGCTCCCGCAATCGGCCAACATAATATCAGTGAACCTAGTCGCTCCTCGTCCATAATTGACTAATACGTTATTCGGCTTGATATCTGCAAAATTCGAACATCATTAGGGCATGATGCAGTCGCATTGCATTCTTGTAAGGAGCCAAAGACGTCATACCTGTGTGCACATAGCCATCTTCGTGCAGCACTTGTAGTGTTTCAAGGACATTTCTTATAACGTATTTGACTTCCGGACGAGTAAGTTTCTTAGCTGAAGAAGCGTTTGAGACGTCGTCATCGAGATACTTTAGAACGAGCGCTGGTGGATCGGACGGTTCTTCTATTTCATCGATCAATGGACGGAGGTGAGGGGCTCGCGATTGGTTGGCGCTTTAGAACGTCGCGTTCGTACTCGATACGAAAATGACGGACGCTCTTAATCACGACTGTTTCCTGGCTCTGGTTGCTAAAGACTCGTTAGTCCAGACATGGTAGAACAGACAGCACCTCATACATTGCTAGCCAGATCGCTGGATGGAGTTGTTTGGTGACAGTGTACACGCTCAGTTTGCCGTTGAGAAGCTGACCTAGCCTGAACAGAGAAGACATGGTCGCAGGGCAGGTGAGGAAATGCTGCAATCTTGTCTCAGAAGTCCAGTTCACGGAAACAACGAGGCGTTCTTGCGGGCGAAGTTATTTCATCCAGTGCCGGTCTAACAAAGATGAACAGGGCTTGATGTTCCTGAACTTAATTTTTTCGAAATCTGATGACTTCCGTGATTTGTTGACCTGAAAGCAACGGTAGGTATTGTACCCGAGATGTCTTATAATCAGATTCTCCGGAAAAGGATGCCTGAGGCCATTTCAAAGGGCGGTAAAGAAATCAAGCTTTCCCCAGCTACCGAGACGTCACGGTGGACGAGGCCCGAATTTGCCGCTGAGGCTATCAAAACTCCCTTCGAGCAAGCTGTTCAATAATCTACGAGACCATTGCCTAACGGTACGATAGAGGTTTGTGCGAGGAATGTAGCGGCTTTTTTGCGGAAAATGCCTGCGAAAAACTAACAGAGAGTGTAGAGAGAACGACCACACGAGAATCAATTATAGTATAAGCAAGTTAAGAAGATGCATCAGTCAAAACCAGAGACAAAAAAGAAAAGCAACCCTACTATTCAACCGAACGTATCTTTTTTGCTGCAAGGGAGGCATATTGTCACGTGCTTAGCTTGGCGTTGATAGATAGTCACGGTGCCCACTGCATTGCAAAAGTGCTGCAATTTCTTGGCGAAATCCTCGGATTGCCGCTCCTCTGGGTCTACTCAGATAATAAGTTACAGAGAGCCAAATAACAATTCAGAATGCAAATAGTACAAACTAAGTTGAAGCTTAGGCTCTCCTGATTCTATTAATATAGATTTCTGATATGTTCATCTCTTTTTGAAGGACTAGGTATGTCGTACATAAATTTTCATAAAAAGCAATCCACTGCGTAATGAAGAACTTGATACAGGTCAGTAGACCAGCTCCGCAGTTAGTGCCAAGGAATTGCAGCACTTATGCAACGGGCAGTAGACTAGCTCCTGTTGCGTTTCTGCAACTCAGGAAGATTATCTCCATGCAATCAATCAATTTCAACCCATCCCATACTAGCAGAGGAGGAGCTTCACCTGCGGTACTTGTCTATCAACCCAATTAGGCCGAAGCAATCTGCTTTCCGAGATAGAAATCCAGCTGATATTTCACTGCAATGCTTCCATCACTTCCTGCACCTTCACGACCCTTTTGCATCCAACTGGACCCCTTCACGCCGAAAGCATTCTCTCCTTTCGGAACTGCTATTACTTCTCCTCTATCATCCACTAGATCTAGTATTCCTAGTCTATCATCCTTGCCACTACCACTATATTCACCTTACCAGCCCGGTCCAGTGCTCGCAAACCAAGCTACAGCCCTAAAATACTCACCCATCTCTCCACTTGTGAATGATTACCCGGACGCCCCAAGCCATGGCCCTGGTCGGCCACTTATGAGCATGTTCTCCTGCTTTCCGCGACAGCTCAATCGGGAGGGCAGTTTCGATGTCAGAATCTTGGAAAGACATCCGTTCACCACACAGACCTTCACTCCACTTGCCCATTCCGGACATTACTCAGACACAAAGTTTCTTGTTATTGTGGCGCCGTCGTTACCAGATCCATTTCCAAAGAAGATGGCGCCAGGCAGCGACTGTCAGATCTACCGCCCACCTGATTTGCGTAATCTCAAGGCTTTCGTCGCTCACGACGGACAGGCTGTCACGTATGGAGTGGGTACTTGGCATGCTCCAATGGTGGTTCTTGGCAAGCGAAGGGTGGATTTTGTGGTCACGCAATTTGTGAGTGGTGTCGCGGAAGAGGACTGTCAAGAGGTGGAGATAGAGGAGGGAGTTGTTGTTCAGCTTGAGGACGAAGGAATACATGCAAAGCTGTGATTCGGAACATTGAGTCCCAGATATCCTCAGCGAGGCCCAAATGTGGCGTCATCTTGATGTAGGTGCTCTTCAAGCGGCCTCCGGACAGAAGCCCATTATGAGACAACAGTCAGGTGCTTCTCCCACATATCTCATCTTGTTTTGCTGTGGCTCAAGAGGTGTGAATGTGGTACAGCTTTGGTGGTCGCACCCTCAGAGTCCACAAAGCGGACATGTTACGACTTTTAGAGGCTCATACGGTCTGGTCGCCCGCGGCGCTTGGCTATCAACTCTTGGTTGCTGACCATCGTCCAGAAGGTGATAAAAGTCAGGCAAAGAACCTGCTAGGTATCATAGTGCTCAGAAATTATCTGGGATGCTAAATCGTCTTGGTATAATTGATGAGATGCGTACAGTCGGGCTTCTGCCATTCTGCCACTCAAGAACCAAAAAGCAAGTTTACTTTGGGAAAGAAGAGTTTGCCTGCTGGGACAACCGCGGGTGCTAACATCGATGCTTTCAAATATTGATATGTGATACTTACCGCCTGTCTGATGTTGGAGGTATCTCTTATTGACTAGCTTGTTAGGTCAGAGATGTGCTACATCAATAAGGCCTTCAGGTGATGGTCTATAAGAAAGCCTGTGTGATTAGTGTTTCAGGCTCATGAAAACCTACCTACTATTGTTGTCTCGCAAGTTCGGGCTGCAAGTATTTGTCCGAGCGGCTCCATCTCATATACGCAAGACGTTCCAGACTTCAACACACCTTCAATCCCCAGTATAACGTTGGTCAAGCCTTTCTCGAATAACCTCCACATACACAACCGCAATATGGCATCCGCAAGTTCAAAGAACTTTGTTGATTCTTTCTTGTAAGATTCCTCAGCTTGCTACTCTGAGCCCTGACAACGTCTGCCTAGACGCTGACCTCCCCTTGAAAGACTCTTTGAGAACGGACTGTTCACAGATTTCACAATCCGTTGCCAAGGACACGAGTGGAAGGTCCACAAAGCAATAATCTGTGGACCATCTGGGTATTTCAGAAGACTATGCACTAGCGACTTCAAAGTGAGTTCTATTCTCGAGAAACAACGCAGCGCCTGATCTGATCCGGAACGCTAGGAAACTCGGGAGGCAGCTGTCGAACTTCTTGATGATGACCCAGATATCGTGGCTAGGATGCTCATCTACATGTACAACCCAGTGTATTACGCAACTATTGCGGACTGGGATAAAGATGAATGCGGCGAGATTACAATCTTTCGCGAGGCACGGAGACGACAAGCGCTCCTCATACCAGATGATAGATATTGTATCGACAAGATCCTTGCTGATGGCCTTGCTGTTCATGCCAAAATACACGGGCTGTCCCACAAATACGATATTGTGCATCTCGCAAGGGTGAGCTGCGACCGTTTTGTGGAGTATGTGGTCTATCAGATCCACCTTAATCCCACTTTTACCGAATATCCAGACACTGCCATGGAATTCGTTGATGTCATCAAGCTCCTTTATGGCACCGAACAACAGTCATATCAGATTTTACGGGAGGCCGCCGTCTACCTGGCACGTCAATGGATGAAGTCGGTGACGGACCACGAAAGCCTTGAAGAGATGAAAGAAGCTGTTCAAGCCTTTCAAGAGACATTGGGGTCAGTGAAGGACTTTGCGTGGGATATGGTAAGCCTCAACTTCAAAAAGGCACGCTTCGCTTGTGGCTATTGTAAGGCGAAGTTTGTGATTTCGAAGAAAAAGCTGTATCTACCTAATTGCAGTTGTGCACAGCGAGGACTTTGCGGCAAGTGTGCTCCAATCAGCCAGATGGAGTGTTTCGAGTGTCAACAGCGGGGTGCTTGTCGCTTGATCAAATGGAAAGTCAAGTCTACCAACGGCAGATCGACAGAGTAGCAGGTGACTCGAAGTGATCTCATTACTTGAACCAGAAGCAAAAGAGAAGTTGGCGTGTGGATGTAGGATGCGAGGAAGGGAAAGGAAATATCGATCGTCTGCATAGTCTCCGCTCGAGGCCTGTGCTGCAATGGCTAGCAGCGAGAGCCGAGTCAGTATGAAGTGGATCTTTATGGTGACCGCATACGTCGAGAAAGGAGAACGACATCTGAGGCACGTCTGAAGTTGAAGCAGCGCAAGGATGCTAGGTAGAGACAACAAAGTCCAACTGGCAACGGACTTGGTCAATCGCAGTAGTAAGCTGTCCACAGACCTTTTATTGCTGTACTCCTTACTCTGAAATCATGGCAAGATGTAGAAGTCTTCTGTCTCCTTCCACAACCATCAACACCTTTTAAGTCTTCTGCAATCGAATTTTTTGCGGCCCCCCTCAGAACTTCATTTAGTACGATCCACTTGCTGTCCGCCACATATGACAACCTCGAAACTCTTCATGCGGTGTTACATCCCAATCAAAGTCATTGTACACGCCACCCCATCTCCGGCCGCAAGTGCGAAAACAGTTTAGAAGCTCTTGAGAACTTCTTTATCCACACAAGATCTCTACTTGACTTCGACTTCTTCCTCTCCCCTAACCGTGATAATCAAGTCCACGAAACTTTGAAACTTGCCAAAGCAGCAGAGTGAGACCTGCCAGCCCTTTTAGCTCTCAAGACCGCTTACAGTCCTCCAGATCCTCAACCCGAGCTTTGAAGATGGCAGCTTCATCGAAGACGCCATCTGACAGTTACCTTAGCTTCCTCGAGTCAGGCCACTTTGCCGACTTCACTATCAAGTGTAGCGGCTTTGAATGGAAGGTTCACAAGATTGTTCTCAGCGCTAAATGTGGCTTCTTCCGGAGAATGTGCACGAGGAATTTCAAGGTACGTTTTTCTCTAGTCCGATAAGATAGCGATCCTAGAATTCAGAGAAAGAAAGGGATGCAAGTGCTACTATGTTTGATCTAACACGAGGACACTTGTAGGAGGCTGTCCAAGATGTCGTTGATTTCCCAGAAGACGATCCTAAGCTCATTGCGCGACTCATACTGTTCCTGTATACCGACTACTATCCCATCTGGAAGAAGGACATCACTGATGATGACATGACTGTTGAGTACGTATTAGACCCGGCGGCTGGTGCAAAGTGGTGGGAACCTCTGCGAAGGCTATTTTGCTCTTCTGGTAACATTTTCATCCACGAAGGAGATGCCAAGATCTTTAAGCTGGAGGAACGGGAAAGCATGGCCACTAACTCCCTGATACATGCCCTTGCCGACAGACTCGAGGTTCCAAAGTTAGCCAGGGCAGCAAGAAATGATTATTTACAAGCGGGCAACAGGCTTATTGAAGCTGGAACAACCACCGACTTCGTGGAGGATTTCACGAATTCGGTACGAGTTGTATATCAGACTACCTCAGACACCGATCGCAGACTTAGAGACATCACTCTGTTCGCTTGCCAGGAGCGTCTCAAAACGCTGCAAAAATCGGTCTGTGAGAAAACTGAAAGCGCAAGCGATGGGCTCCTTCTTGAATTATTGAGGTCGACACCGGAATTCGCCTTGGAACTGCTCAAGATCGACATGCGAAGGACCTTATTTTGGTGCGTGAAATGCCAAAAGAAGTCTTCCGGACCCGGCCCTTGTATCTGTGGAATGCGCGGTATTTGCGGTCAGAATCTCTGCTTCTTGACTGCGGCTTGGATAGGTATCAGGTGTACGCACTGTAAAAAATCTGGTAGCTGCAGGAAAGCTACGGCAGAAGATTTGAGACCATAAGTGTGAAACAAGAAACGCGGCAGTAGGTCGAAGCACAGCTTGATCTTGAGGACATTGACCACTGCTTAATACAAAACGAATGAGTTGCAACACGGACGTGATTTCAAAGAAATGATGCTCGCAACTCCAGAATTTGGACAGACGCTTTGCTATCAGAGTTGCCGTGAATATGTTGACTTCGAGCCATGGAAGCGATCCATCGAGCATCCGAGCAGGTGCCATAAGCTCTGGGACGGGATTGACCATGGCAAGCAGCAAGATTGGACGACTTCTGTATGCAGATTGTGTAATGAGACCTGCACTTTGACGGGGATGAGACTCAAAGAAGATGACAGCAGTCCTTAATACAACGAGCAGGGGAAGAGCTCGGAATGACTTGGGCACGGAGTAAATGAGGCCATTATGAGCGCCATGACCGCAAGTCAATAACCTGTAGAGGCGTCAGTCAATGGACCTTGGATTCAGACCCTAAGCCTCCGAATGGTGTATTGAGCTGCTTGATACATGCAGTCCTTGTATACTCGACAAGCCACCTTTTACTAGTCAATCTCATTGTCTTGATACGAAGGATGCTGCACCTTTTTGGCTACCATCGGCCGCCTCACAATCTCCATCGGGTCGCTGCCAGTTTTTGATATGAAAAATTCTTACATCCAGCCTTGTAATGCTCACTGACGAGCCGATCTACCCGGAAGTTTTTGAGCCTTTCCCCTATTCGCAATCACTTGATTGTTTCTTCATCGTTTCATGGTCCGCTTGCAACACGGTCACGGAAGTTCACTCCTATCTCGCTAATGGCGCAGACAGGGCAGACAAGCACGGCAGGCAAGTTTGAGTAGGTCCAAAGAATTGCCAATGGCTTCATTTCACCACTGACAGCGGCAGATATCTCCTATCTGGACAGTTCTCGGACTTCACCATACAATGCCAGAATCGCACTTGGAGAGTTCACCGGGTCATCATATCGGATGGCTGTGAATTCTTTCACAAGCTGTGTGGTGGCGGGTTCCAGGTAGATTGCTCTCATTGCTGGCCTCAGACGATACTGACCGATAAGCAGGAGGCTACAGAGCAATCAGTCGATCTGCCAGATGACGACCCAGAAATCGTGGCACGACTCCTCGTGTTGATGTACACCAGGCGGTATCGTGTTCGTCGAAGAAGAGAACGGCAGAAGCTTTATCGGAAGCAGGTAGCCTCTGTGCTTGGATGCAGCGACAACGAAGACGAGATTCCCAAGATTTCACTCTGCGTCGAGGCGGCTGTCCATGGTATAGCTGGTAAGTATACGGTTCCCAGGCTCAAGGAGCTCAGCGGAGAAGCATACCAAGCGATTGTACAGATGGATGAGTGGAGTCCTCAAACAGCAGTGCAATCCATCAGATCCATCAAAATCGTTTACAGCACCACCAAGCCATCAGACCAACTAAGAGATTTCGTTGTCTGGAAGACGCAAATAGACTATCTCGGGAAAAGTCATTCCAGCGACTTTCGAGAACTTTTCACCTCAAATGGCGACTTTGCCTGGGACCTCGTTACTAAATGTAGGGCAAAAACATGGGTCTGGTGTCGCACTTGCGTAGCCATCGTATGCTGCTCGAGAGGGACTGCTTGTGCGGAATGATGGGATACTGTCGACAATCGGCTCTCTGTGGCAACTGGGGAGATTACATGTGCGCTGCCTGCCACACCGTCGGCGGATGCCAAAGTCATCCTCCAGGAGCTAAGCAACCGAAACGAGACAGCGACATTGATTGACGACGTAGGAAGACAGTCTCTACAGACCGAAATCCATGCTGCTAGAGAGATAGGATCAGTGAGCACAGCCTGGGAGTCGGAGAACCTCAGCAAGTTCTTCCAAGGGAGCATGAGTAGTAATCGTGTTCCGAGGAAGACTACAGCCAGGTTCCTATCCGTCAATACTCGGCGGGTTCCATGATCGAATACTCGAGAGCAAGACGACAATGTCAAAGCTGTCCTCTGCTATTGTTCACAAGTGATGGTGCTGCCTTTTGCTACTGGAGCTTCGATACCTCGTATTGCACTGCTCTATCCCAGTCACCCAGGTAGTGATAGGGGCTTCTGAGCCATGCCTGCAACTCATGCAGGAAGATGCGTGTGTTGGTCCGCCCCAGGAAGTCCTTTATCAGTTCCTCTGCGTGACCACCACTGCCTTTGATATCGGTTGTTTTCAAAATAGCCACGATGTATTCCAACAAAAATTCTGCATTATTTGCTCTCCGTCTTCCGCCTCCAGCATCTGCACAATCAGGATTCAAGAAGTCGAAGACTTGCAACTCCCTACGTATCCACTTCCTAGCTCTTGACAGGAGGATGACATCATCTCGAAAGCTTTGTGGTTGAAGGTCTCGATATCTCGAGATGCGATTGGTCCCTACATGTAACGAGAGCAGCTGGTTGCGGTATATGTTCCTTCGCCGATCTAGCCCTAAGCCATCTTGTAGGCCCGAACTCGTGCAGTCCTCTGTCAAAGATTGCGGTCTTCGTGCCAGCCTCTGGGGGTGCTGACTTCGATTGCTTCGATAAGGGAGTCGACTATGTGAAACCTGGTCAGGCTCTGGAGGTGGTAGATGAAAGATCTTGGAGTCCCCTGCACCATTGAATTCGTACTCGAGTCTCTCTACCTTGCCTTTACATAAAGGACAGGTCGTATTCTTCGTGAGCCAATTCCCTAAACAGGGAAAATCGAAGCAGTCATGTTTGCAGGGAAGCGCCACCGCGCGCTCCGAGATGGTCTCCAGGCAGATCGCACATGTTTCAGAGCCTGCTGCACTATTGGGCGCGTGTAAGATAGCTTCTGATAGAGCCTGGGATGCTGGCATAATTGGCTTGTTGTCAATATCCTGTGCCATGACGGCGAGGTGTGAGTCATGGGGTGGAGAAGGAGTGGATGGAGAGTGATCTATCTAGTAATTAAGTACGATCAAGAATGATACGGATATGCCGCAAAAAATTCTCATGCGAGATGGTTTATAGTATGGCCATCCCTTTGATTTCGCGTTGACGCCTGGGCCAGTATGTATACATGAGAATAATTCCACGATTGACCTTTCATCCCCTCCCACGAGTTGCACTGCGACATTGAGCATTACCGCAAGATGGCACCTCCTCCACGACCTGCCTCGTACTCCATCACCAGCTTGAAGAGGTGGTCATGCAGGAGCAAAGAAATACCAGGTATTCCCGCTTGAGACAGTCTAAGATCTTAAGCTCATCGAAGTAGCCATTGCGGATATCAAACACCTTCACGTCTACGATTTTGACAACACCTGTAAGTGCTGCTTCCGGAGACCCTTCTACCGCTTTTCTAAATGAAACTTGTCAGTATTCTCAAGTCCTCTTCCGAATCCACAGCTTTGGGCCGGACCTACACTTGGGCACCTGCAGGCATACGAATGCTTCGCTAACGGTGGATGGTGGCATGATCCAAGCATCCTAAGTGCCACTGGCGAGGGACTGGAGAAGGAAGAGGCCAAAGCTTGGAAAGGCTGGTGGAATGAAGCGATCGTCGGTATACCCCGTCGATGACGACGCTCAAGGTATTGACGAGCCGCAGGTCCAACTCGTCGAGCTGAGCATCAAGCAAAAAGATGCCCTCACAGTCCTCCTTACAGGTCGAGGCGAGACGAATTTCGCAGACGTAGTGAAGCGTATTGTGAACAGCAAGGGTCTCGACTTCGACCTGATATGTTTGAAACCAGAAGTTGGACCTAATGGACAACACTTTGTTACCACGGCAGAGTTTAAGAATGAGTTCCTCAAGAATCTCGTCTTCACATATAAGCATGCGGATGAGATTCGGATATACGAGGACAGACCCAGACACGTGAAGCACTTCAGAGAATACTTCGAGAAGCTCAATAAGTCATTGCTCTCGCATCCCATCGATCAACCGCCCCCGCCTCGCAAGCCCATCACAGCAGACGTCATCCAAGTTACAGAGCTCAATTCATACCTCGATCCAGTCGTTGAAACGCTCTCCATTCAAGCAATCATAAACAAGCACAACACAATCGTCACAAAAGGCCTCTCGAACACTACACGCTCTCCGCATCCAAGAATGAAGATAACGTCCTCGTATATCTACTTCGGCTACCTCATCAACCCCACTGACTCCGCGCGTCTCCTCACCCTCGCCAACATCCAGCCTCCATCTCTCATTGACTCTAGCGACGTCCGCCTCATGGCAAATTCCATCCTCATTGCCCCCAGACCACCAAACCGCCAGACGCTGGATAAAGTTGGAGGCAAAGGCAAGAAAGTCACCTGGCAAGTGACAGGCACAGCAGTATTCGAAAATAAAATTTGGGCAGCGCGAGTCGCTCCAGTACCCGAAACCGAAAAATACTACACCAATGATCCCGTCCCTGTCGTGGTCCTAGCAGTACGGAAAGGTGCCCGCCCTATCGACGCAGGAAGAATCCAAAACTGGCATCCTGTGCCACCGGAGAAGGCATTCATTTTCGAGACGGTAGTCGGCGACAAGCAAACATTGAAAGTCGAACAAGAAGACTCAGGAGACGATCGCTTTGAATCACGTCCGTCGAACCGCGGAGGCGCCATTAACGGCTATCACGGAGGCGGGTATGGTACAAAACGCAAATTCGCTGGAGAGAACGGTGGCTACGTAGGCGGCAAGGAGAATAATGGACCCCCTTCCAGAATTGAGGATAGAGATATGATCATGCGAGATCGAGGCGACGGGACTTGGATGCCTCAAGATCGCGCCCCGGGATACTCAAATGGAAATGGCGGCGGAAGAGGACACGGAGGTAGAGGTGGACAATTCAACAACAATAACAACCATCATCAGAACGACAACGACAGTGGAAGGAGACACTTCTCCACCAACCGAGGTAGCGCAGGAGGTGGAAATCAAGGCGGCCGTGGCGGCGGCGGCGGCAGAGGAAACAATCACGCCAATAACAGCAACAGCAACCGACGCAACGACTACAGCAACAGCGGTGGTGGGCCAGGCGGAGGAGGAGGATCAAACAACCGAGGCCGAGGCGGCAACAACAACGATCGCCGAGATCGTGGTGACAACAACAATCACAACAGAGGAGGGGGAAGAGGCAGAGGCGGAAACCGCGGCGGCGGCCCGCCTGGATACAAGAGCTTGGATGACTACGGACCGGGTGGATATGATGGGTCGAATGAGTATACTCGAGGTTCTGGCGGCGGCGGTGGTGGTGGTGCAGCGCCAGACCCGACCATGGTCATGAATTACTGAGTTGGGCACTCACCGCTGTGCTGAGCATTGGAGTCAGGCTTCCCTTGTCAGGAGTCCCTGGGTATGTATGGATGGACTGATGAACGGGAACATGCTTGCATGGCCAAGAGTCATGGCCTAGAGTGCATAATATCTGCCAGCGTCGATCGTGCACCTAGCATGACTTCCGTTGCTTTAATTGAGCGGGAGGAGGAGGAAGAACAGGAGCAGGAGCAGGAGCAGGAACAGGAGAATGGGTATTTGAGGAGCCTGCTCAGCACGGACAGACAGTGAGGACGTTCTATGTAGTGCACTGCCTCGCAGTACCCAGGATAGTCTGGCGTTATGTAATCCAACCAACACCCTTTCCACGGAATGCCACTCCGTGTCTGTCCATCACGTACGTGCAGTAGCGAACGCATGCTCCGATTCCCCCCGAGGAGGAGAGAGACCAGATAGATAATCGATCCCCATCCATCCATTCATTCGAGCCACGATGCCCATGCTCATCCTGATCCATCCTCGTTCGAGCAATGGGAATCTCCCATATCTATCTACATACCGAACCCCCTTGTGTCCCGGAATCGTCTCGTTCTCTCTCACAGCCCGACTCCGAGCCCAGTCCAGTCCCAACCCCAATGCTGTTCGGTCCGGTCCAGTCCAGCCCTTTCGTACCTTAAAGACCTTGAGGGCCCCGGGATGAACAATATAGAAGAAAGAAAGAAAAAAACAGCCACATGGGGCAGAGATTCTCGAAAGTCGGAGGAGACCCCTTAAGGCACCCTAGTGTGTATAGCCCAGCCCCCATAATCGCCGTCCAATGCATTTGTGTACAGAACAGTTGGGTGATGTATCTGCCAGAAACCCCCCCAAAAAATAACTCGCTTAGGCTCCCTGGATATGCCGGTTGCGTTCTCGCTGAAGGAATGTTCGATCTATTTCAATTTTTCCAAGCAAATGAATCAGTCGGTTGGTCGCATTATGTCTTGAATGTCTATTTTTTTTGGTATTTCTTCTGAATCCGGGTATCGCGGTGTCGTCGAGGTGATGCTGCGGATGAAATCGGGAGAAGCTCAGTCCTAGATTCACGTTTAGCACATCATCTAGCAATGGCAGATTGGTAGTGATTGCTCATACGTCATCCGTCAACCGATCCACCTAGATTCACGTTCAGCATCATCCAACGACGCAGATTGGTAGTGATTGCTCATACGTCATCCGTCAACCGATCCAGCAACTGGATACTGAGGATCATAACCAACAAGCCCAACGTCACAACGACCAGCAATCCAAACCCGAACCAGCCCAGGATCATGGCCGTGGCGCCCACCCCACTCCTCACACTCCCGTTCCCGAGATCTTGGACGATCGTCGACGCCGCCACCGCCGCCGTGTGCTGCCACATGATGCTGACCAGCACGAAGACGGAGGCAATGAAGATGGTGGCGAGCGCGACTTGGCTGACGGCCCGTGAGGGGAAGGGTTTCACTTCTGTTTCGGAGCCGCCGTCGGATTCGGTGTGCCAGCCGGGAAAGGTGGCGAGGAGAAGGAAGGTTAGGAATGCTAGGACGATGGCGACGATTCTGGAACATGTTCTGTTAGTAACGGAAAGGAAGATGTGACGGGGAAGGAAAGAGAGGCTTACATTAAGTAAGGAAAGACGATGCTATCTTTGAATGTTGATGCAACCCATATCAAGTTCAATGGGTCTTGATCCACTCTGACCAGGTCTGCAAGAGCTGATGCGTTCTGATTGCAGAGAAATGCTCCATTGTCCGGTTGGATGCAGATGCCGAAGTATCCCACCCTGACTTCCAATTGTGCTGAGCCGACGATGTTGGAGATTGCCGTCGTGACGCCGGGTTGAACCTGTGCTGGATCGAAGACGGGTGGGTATTTTTCGTAGTAGAGGGATATGAGGAAGATGTCTGGGATGCCGGGTGATGTTGATGAGCAGCCTGCGAGTAGGAGCGCTGTGATTTGTAGATTAGTACCTAGCTGGGCAGAAAGAGGTATCGAGAGGTTGGACTCACATAATAACACGATCGCAATGGCTATGAATATCATGAGAACATGGTGGTAGCCCACTAACGGGAAGAATCGCTTCCATCCTGTTGCAAATCTTATTGCCATGGCAGCTCTGTGTCCTCCTCAACCTCCACTTCTGTCCTCGTCTCGAACCGCCTAAAGGGACGGACGACGATGGGAGGAGCTTAACAGTAGCTGACACTTCTGCTTGCCGCTACTTCGAAAGATAGGTATGATAGAGGCCTGGTGGACCGGGCCAGTTGACAGTCTGTGCGGTGTTCGAGGAATGTGGATGATGCAGATGACAATGCTGTTGGTAAGAAGTTCGAGGGATGTGTATGACGTGACGAGAGGTGTATGTGTGAGAGGGTTAGAACTGCTCGATAAATGTTCGACCTGCAACTGTAAACCTCAATCAAGAGTCAGTGGTATGCAGCCCGAACTTGAAGATTGTGAGAAGAAGGTGTAGGAGGAGAGAAAGAGGCGTAGCTTGGTAGAACTGCCAGATATCCTAGTTTGATCCACGTGAATGACACACACTTCGTCGACACAATGCACTGCGTCAACCAATTCGAAAATCTGTGGCTGGGTACGGTGGGTGGCAGGAAGATTTCCAGGAAGAGGTTGGGTCTTGGCAGAGCAAGATGAGCACCTGGTAAACAACTTTCCTGAAGTGGACTAGTGCGGCTGCCGCTACGGCTGTATCCGCTCGACCCCTGATGACGTAGAGACTCTAGATCACGAATGCCTGTTCTCTGACATTTCTGTGTACAACATGCTCGGCATTAACAATGAAGCAGCTTCTAAAGATACCTCCTGAGCAAATCCCCAGCAAAGAAGTTGTGCCTAGAAATACCAATGCTCGTCATCTGATTCATCAGTCGGCGGTTCAACGCCAACAGCCACACTTAACAAAGGCCACCAATCACAATGTTACACACAACGACCAGCCAAGTCATTTTCGCCCAATAGTGCAACCCGTATAGTCCTTATACAACAATACTCCCAATCACGCACTGGCCGTGAAGGCGAATCTAGCCAAGTCAACATGCTGCCTGACGGGTTCGATGTCCTCAATCTCAGACACTTCTGAATTTTCATCCTCGCTCTTGGGCACAAGAAGATCTTCGGTGCCCTGGACATTGACTTCTACTACTTTTTCGATCCGAGGTCTCATTCTCGGCATGTGACGACCCGAACCACTATACTCAACAGAGTCCGAACTTCGCGATGTAGCCAAAGCTTGTTGTCCCAACTGTTGAAGGGGGGTCATGGGCCTTTGCCGCGTGGATGAATGGGTAGCCGGATCCAAAGCCGCTAAGCCCAATCCCACCTTCTCTGCGGAACTCTGATTCTGCCCCAAAGACTTCAGGGCAGCGGCTTGTTGATGCGAGGGCAGTGTGCCGAATGTCGTGTGTAATGATGCTGATTGCTGTGATTGAGCGTGTGGACGCACCGCCTGACTGAGTCTTGGTACGCCGTCTTGATTTGGTACTACTTCTTTGGAAATTTGAGGGATACCGTCCGTAGGATTCAGCACTCTAAGCGCAGCTGCTTGCCTTTCGGGCGGCTGGTAAGAAAAGGTGTTGCGTAAGTTGTTCAGGTGCTCGACATGGACTTCGAACAGATCTCGAAAGTCTTCTGGGTCATCAGTCGCACCGACAGATATGGCTGCCGCAGTTTGTGACATGCCTGAATGCGGAATCTGGACTCTTTGCCTAATAGGCGTATCGCAAACCTCTGTGACAGGAGTCGCGCTCGGACTTGATGCTTTACTCGTGATTTTCTCTGCCATATCTGATTGAACAGCCGGCTTGGTTGGCGTGTTGACAGAGGCAAGTTCTGGATCTGGCATATCTTGGAATATGTCGGCAACAGAATCATCAGAAAATACCTCAATGTCCGAACGTCTTGCCTTCTTCGTCTTGCCTCTCTTTCGAAGCGTCGGACTAGGCTCCGGCTTAGTAGCAAAAAAGGGACTTTGGCCATCTTTCCCAGATGGCGAGACGTCCACGTCAGAGCAGAGTCTTGTCCGCTTGGATGGTTGAAACGCCGAGA
>QQTW01000337.1_pt1 | contig 28887 bp, 36 predicted proteins | sample 1904831 | NCBI WGS metagenome assembly QQTW01 (sample SAMN09435610, study PRJNA476489) | Subsurface metagenome, whole genome shotgun sequencing project.
AGCAAGCCGTATGACTTTAAGACTCACTCGGACTGTGAAGTCATACTTCCTCTGGTAAGCCAAGTTCATGTAACTGGGCATCTCCCTTCTAAATCGTCAACAGTACATCGAGCATGACATCGACACTCCCAAATACCTGGATGGAATGTTTTCCTGGGTGCTACACGACAAATCAAAAGACCGGCTGCTGGCCGCCCGTGACCCAATCGGCATCACCACCTTGTATATGGGCAGATCCAGTCAAGCGCCGGACTCGGTGTATTTTGCTTCGGAGCTGAAATGCTTACATACAGTTTGTGATGATATCATTGCGTTTCCGCCCGGTCATATCTACGATTCCCTGACCGACTCCTTGATACGTTACTACACACCAAGCTGGCTTATGGAGCCCAGCAAAATACCTACGTCCAAACTAGACTACAGACTGCTCAGGGAAACATTGGAAAAGTCTGTGAGGAAACGCCTGATGGCCGAGGTTCCGTACGGTGTCCTCCTGTCGGGAGGTCTGGACTCCAGCTTGGTAGCATCTATCGCGCAGAGAGAGACGTTGAGGGCGCGAGCTACGCAGAATGCCTCCGGATTGTCTGTCAACGGCTACCACAAGTCCGAACCACTCGACGAGCACATGGTGGGAATTGACGACAGCGGTACGCTCACTACTCGCGAGCTCCTTGCCGACCTTCACTCCTTCTCGATCGGCCTGCCGAATGCACCCGACTCGAAAGCTGCACTCGAGGTAGCTAAGTTTTTGGGGACGAGGCATCACAGCTTCACTTTCACTATCGAAGACGGTCTCAATGCCCTTTCGGATGTGATATACCACTTGGAGACATACGATGTTACCACGATCAGGGCATCGACTCCGATGTTCCTCTTGAGTAGGAAAATCAAGGCCATGGGCTTCAAGATGGTTCTGAGTGGAGAGGGCAGCGACGAGATTTTTGGCGGTTACCTCTACTTCCACGCCGCCCCTGATAAACGTGCATTCCACGAGGAAACGGTGCGCCGAGTCAAGGATCTGCACCTTGCGGATTGCCTCAGAGCAAACAAATCTACGGCTGCTTGGGGAGTCGAGGCGAGGGTACCCTTCCTGGACAAGGAGGTGAGCATGACACACTGCCCGATAGAGAGTCTGTTCTAACTAAATAGTTCCTTGATATTGCAATGAACATTGATCCCGCAGAGAAGATGATCACCGAGGACAGAATCGAGAAATACATCCTCAGAAAAGCGTTCGATACGACCGATGACCCGGAAGCAAAGCCGTACCTACCTGACAACATCTTGTGGCGGCAGAAAGAACAATTCAGCGATGGAGTTGGTTACGGTTGGATTGACGCGTTGAAGGACAATGCGGAGCTGCATGTTAGCGATGAGGATATGAAAAGCCCCAAGCCAGAGTGGCAGGATGACCTTCCGGACACTAAAGAAGCGTGAGTGGTCTGAGGTCCAACTCGAGTCCCATCCTAAGAGTTGACAGATACTGGTACCGGTCCATGTTCGACGAACACTTTCCTCCGCATTGCGCCTCGACGGTCAAGCGCTGGACGCCAACATGGTCCAAGCAGACAGATCCAAGCGGACGGTCAGTGTCATAAGGGCCGGCTCGAAAGAACATACTGACAAGACTAGGGCTATCTCAATCCACGCGAACAAGTATCAGAAGACTTAGAGGACAGTATGAGATTCATGACACTTGAGACGGGTTTACTTGCAATCAGGAGCTCGAGCACATCAGGCATAGATTTGTTTTAGTCCTCACGGACATGTTGCATCTTCATGAGTTTATAGACTATTCAAATTCAAGCAGTGTGCACATCAATCGCACCGGACTCTAGCTCCGCAAATAACGGTAATGACAAGGTGCTGGCGCATCAACCGTCACTTTGGAAGCACGTTGCGTTCAAACAGCTACCAGTAACGCTTGGCAGGGCCCGGGACGGTTGCCCAGACCGCCGGCCCGGAATTTCCCGACGACTGGGGAGCCACGGAGCTTCCGCCAGCTTGGACCGTTGCTTCCCTCACTTGTTTTTCCCAACTCTCTGCCCTTCCATACGGCGACGTTCTCCCATACCATCTGAAAACTCCGGGTTGCTGTCACTAGCTTTTCTCTGTCCGGTTCATCGTAACGTCTATACCAATGTCGGCTCCTGACTTCTCTGGCATGGCCAAGTCGGCCGCGGCGCCATTCCTGGCCCCAGCTCCTCCTCCTGCTTTCGCGGATATCAGCAAGGCAGCCAACGACGTGAGCATAATCCGATCAATGGCCGCGGAGTGCTGCTAAAAGTCATGATAGCTTGTCAACAAAGACTTCTACCACACGGCTGCAGGTGAGATGTCGCATAGACGGGACTGAATGCGTTGCGACACCGCTAATCGCTGCTCAGCCCTTCTCGAGGTCAAGCTGAAGGCGCCGAACGGCGTGTCGTTCACCGCCAAGGGCAGAAACAGCCACGAGGGCTCCACCGCTGGATCTGTACGTTCATCAATGATGGCTCTGCGATTGCGATACACAGGCTAACTGGCACTCTGAAGATCGAAGGCAAGAAGGCATTAGGAAATGGTATTATTCTCGATCAATATAATCTCGTTGCACCTCTGCTTCACGAAAATGGACTACGATTGTCGTCCGTTTTCAATTTCAGATCCCGGCCACAGACCCGCTCCGGTCGTGACCAACGCGCGCTGATACTGACAACGCCAGGCATCACTGTCACTCAGGCCTGGACTACCTTCAATCACCTCGATACCAAGATCGAGCTCGATAACACCATAGTCCATGGTCTAAAGGCTGAAGTCCTAAACGGCTTCTCGCCGGCGGCAGGCAACAAGGGCCAGAAGCTCAACCTCTTCTTCAAGCAGCCGAACTTTCACATGCGCTCTTTCTTCGACTTGAACCCCAGCGGCAACGTCCATGCCGTCGTGGATGGCGTCATCGGTCATGAGGGCTTCTTGGTTGGCGGTGAAGCTGGCTACGATGTGCAGAAGGCTGCGGTAACGCGGTACGCTGCCGCCGTTGGCTACTCGACGCCCATCTATAGCGCTGCGATTACCGCAACGAACAACCTCAGCATCTACTCTGCCTCGTACTACCAGAGAATCAATTCTGCGGTAGAGTTCGGTGCCAAGGCCTCCATGGACTCGAAGAGTCCTCAGACCATCGGACTTGAGCTTGCTAGCAAGTACAAGCTTGATCCGCTCTCTTTTGCTAAAGTGAGTAATACGTATATCAATAGCTGCAGCATGGTTGACGGACCTATAGGTTAAAATCAACGACCGTGGCATTGCTTCTCTGTCCTACAACACCAAACTCAACTCCGGCCTGACCTTTGGCATTGGAGCTTCTTTGGATAGCCAGAAACTCAATGAGGCTGGCCACAAGGTGAGCCCCCTAATGTGAGGCACAGCTGTGATAACGTTCTAACATGCGTCCCAGATTGGTACCAGCTTCACCTTCGAAGCTTAGTGTGTAGGTTCATGTTTCTAGATACACCCCATGTATAGATTTCGCTTCAAGCACCCAAGAGCTCGCAGATTGATATGCAAAGCCACCATTCTGGTGGCGACCATCGTCTGTAAGCTTTCTCGCTGGGATTTATGTAACAACAAAATGTGCACATTGCTCCTTGACCTGTTTCTATAGCATCTTGTGACGACATTGGATTAAACGTAACCTTCACACATGAGTTGGTTCGTGGTATCGAGCTTAAGTCAAAGTCCACCCTGGCTACTTATCACCATCACTCTTCTTTGTGCGAAGAGTGAAAGACGGTATCAGGGCAATGATGGAGAGTACGCCCGCAACAGCCAGGAAATTGAGAATCTGACCAGCCCTGCTGTCTTCCGAATCAACTTCACGAGGCATGCGACGGGCATTTCGCGACCTATGTTGTGCTTGTTCCACGCCCTGTTGCGTTCGAAAATGCCCCTCTCGATCCCAATGCGGAACGTCGTTGTCCGCCCCCCAATGCTGGTGCTGACCCCATCCGAATCCGCCCGAGTCTGACTGATCGGTCTTTGTGTCCGTCGACTGTGCGCTCTCTGCGCTGCCAGTTTTGCTGCCGGCACTGCTTGCGCCGGTGCCTAGCCCACCCGGTGCATTCGCCGCCCTCTTTGCCGTATGCTGGCCATATCCGCCAGCCGTGTAGAAACTAGGCGGTGGACCGCGAAATGGGGTCCTGCGCCTGCTGAGGCCGCTCGCAGGCCGACCTCCGGCAGGTCCGTGAGCGGACGCAGCTGCGCTCGAGTGGGAACCGGTGGGTCGCCCTCTGGACGGGTATAATGAGGGTTGATTGCGTGCAAGGTCTCGGTCGTATATAGTACGCTTGTCGACGGAACTGAGGGTCCGGTAGGCTTCACTGATGCGGACGAATCTAGAGGATGCGTTGGGATCGGATGGGTTGTGGTCTGGATGATGTATCTTCGAGAGCGCGTAGAATTGACTATAATGGGGTTAGGTTTCGCATTGGTTCACAAATGCAGTCGTGAGAAGAGCATCACATACCGCTTGATATCCGCTGCTGAGGCAGATGGTTGCAGATTCAACGCCTCATAGTGATTTGGGACGGCGTCGACTCCATAGACGCTAGAACTATGAAACAATGCTCGAGGAACTGCTTGACAATAACGATGGGAGTAGAATGAAGGAAGAGACACCCGCACGGGCATTCCTCACATAGAGCATTGCGCGGGACAATAACTTCTTTGAGACAATCTGAGGTTGGGAATCGTCACGGTGAGCTCTCCCCAGATTCCATCGGCACGTCATAGAAGAAGGAGGATTGGTGGGAGTGGACCTCCGGGGAGGAAAGTCGAGGCGGACGGAAATACTATCAGGCCGATCAGGCTAGCGAAACCTTGCCAAGGTTAAGGCGGGGGCTTACACTTTCTCTCTAGCAACTTTATTAAAGCGGAGCAATCGCTTCCTGAGCTTCTCTACAATATGGCCGCTGTAGCAGCAGACGGCATTGCCGACCTGAACAGTAAGAACCTTCAATTCGCCTCTTCGCATAAGAGACCTGATTTCGTGATTGTAGTCAACGGAGCCACCGGCAAACCTGCGAGCAACACCAAGAGTCGCGGCGAGGAAGGTGACCCCGGTAACGAGGATTCCGATGACGACAACGATGAAGGCAATGTTCCAGAAGCGGGTGGAGTGAATGGAGGTTTGCGGTCTTATCTACTTCTCGTCAACGGTCTAACAGCTCGCAGTTGCGAAGAAGAAGAAAAGGAAACCAAGAAAGAAAAAGAAAGCCGGCACAAGCGGTGCCACAGTCCAGTCCTCGCCGCCACGCGTCCTGGTCTCCCAGCTGTTCCCAGGTGGCGTATATCCCGAGGGTGAGATTGTCGAGTACAGAGACGAGAATTCGAAGAGGACAACAAACGAGGAGAAGAGGCACCTCGACCGGATGAACAGTGACTTCCTGAGCGAGTATCGGCAAGCTGCGGAAGTCCATCGTCAGGTCCGACAGTGGGCTCAGAAGAGTATCAAGCCGGGACAGACGCTTACCGAGATTGCCGAGGGTATCGAAGATGGCGTACGGTATCTGACCGGCCACCAGGGCTTGGAGGAGGGAGATAACCTCATCGCAGGCGTTGCTTTCCCGACGGGCGTCAATCTGAACAATTGCGCTGCCCATTACTCACCTAATGCTGGAAACAAGATTGTCCTTCAGCAACAAGATGTGTTGAAGGTGGACTTTGGAGTCCATGTCAATGGCAGAATCCTAGACAGTGCGTTTACCATGGCTTGGGATCCAGTCTACGACAACCTGCTCGCTGCGGTGAAGGATGCTACCAATACGGGCGTGAGGGTACGTTTTCGAAGGTTGTATGCCGTGTATCGCTTCTCACATGGCACAGGAGGCCGGAATCGATGTCCGGGTTTGCGACGTTGGCGCCGCGATTCAGGAAGCGATGGAAAGTTACGAAGTGGAGATTGGCGGTCAGACTCTGCCTGTCAAATCTATCCGAAACTTGAACGGCCATAACATCGGGCAATACCTCATTCACGGTGGGAAGAGCGGTAAGAGCGTTCCCATTGTGAAAGGGGGCGACCACACGAAAATGGAAGAGGGCGAAACCTTCGCTATCGAGACGTTTGGGAGCACTGGAAAGGGTTATGTAAGGGACGATGTAAGTCCATCTTCAGCACCCTGCCACCCATACGTGCAACATCTGATTGTGCGAAATAGCTCGAAACTTCGCATTACGCGAAGCGCGAAGACGCTCCCAAGGTCTCACTCAGAGTGTCTTCGGCGAAGACTCTTCTGAACTCCATCACTAAGAATTTCGGCACTCTGCCGTTCTGCCGCCGCTATCTCGACCGTCTTGGCCACGAGAAATACCTTCTTGGAGTAAGCTCTCCCCATGCTTGTCTTGATTCTCGTTTTGCTAATAGATACAAGTTGAATAACCTGGTGTCCAACGGGATCGTAGAGGCTTATCCACCTCTGTGTGATATCAAGGGTTCTTATACGGCTCAATTTGAACATGTAAGGCATCATCCGATAGGCTGGGCAGCATTCCTAACGTGGTTACAGACAATTCTGCTGAGGCCCACAGTTAAAGAAGTCCTTAGTAGGGGAGATGATTATTGAGGGATCATATATGATGCTCCGAATGTCCGCGAGCGCTGCTATGATGGGCTCCGATGAGCCGGGCCATGACTGGGTGCTTGGTAGGTATGCATCCGTAGGTTATTGCAGTACGAGAATTTGATTCAAGTCAACCTTACCAAAGTCGGTCTCTGCACTCGAAATGAGCACACCTTCATATTAAGGTCTTTCCCTGACGGTCTGGCCCGTCTGTGTTACGTTAGCCGTGGTGATCACTTAGCCGAGCTTCTCGTATTCATCATACCAGCTGAACCCTACGGAAAAACACCTTTATCGAGATCACAACAACACACATTTCGGAAACGATGCCAATGTCCGTCAATTTATGGCAATCTTCGCGGACTGTAATGGTCCCTGTCATCCAATGAACATCGGATCAGGCTGAAGATCATACAGCCAGGCGCTCTCAATCATTATCCTCCGGGAACACCTGTTCGGACGATAACCATAAACGACGGGCCGGAGTAAGCAAACACGACTCAACCTTCTCCATGGAGAAAGAAATGCGATCATCTTCGAGTTGGTACTATTCAGATATTCGACCATGATGCATAATTTGCAAAGGTAGTGGAGCATTATATAAGGGTGGAGTTCTTCGCTGCTTCATGTTGTCTCTCTCCGCACCGCTCTTCAAACCATATCCTTCTTTCTACTCTCTGTGACAGTCAGAACAGTCCCTTCCACCCATCAAAATGCAACGTCTTCTCGTCCTTCTAGCCGCTTTGGCCATTGGCGCCAGTGCTGGCGTTGTCCAGCTTGGTAAGGACCAGTCATGGATTTGGTTCAGAGTCGGGCGTTGACAACTGCCACAGCGGCTCGATCCCCACAGGAACAGTGTTCCGAGGACCTCTGCTGGGACGGCAGCCCTCGTGATGAGTTTGACTGCAGCTGCCCTCCCGTGCCTCAAGCATGCCCTGAAGATGTCTGCTGGAACGGCGAAAACCGCGATCCGGAGGATTGCAGCTGCCCTCCCGAGCCTCAAGCATGCCCAGAGGATGTCTGCTGGAACGGCGAAAACCGCGATCCGGAAGATTGCAGCTGCCCTCCCGAGCCCCAAGCATGCCCCGAAGATGTGTGCTGGAATGGCGAAAACCGCGATCCAGAGGACTGCAGCTGCCCTCCGGAACCGCAAGCATGCCCCGAAGATGTGTGCTGGAATGGCGAAAACCGTGATCCAGAGGACTGCAGCTGCCCTCCGGAACCACAAGCATGCCCTGAAGATGTGTGCTGGAATGGCGAAAACCGCGATCCAGAGGACTGCAGCTGCCCTCCCGAACCTCAAGCATGCCCAGAGGATCTCTGCTGGAACGGCGAACCCCGCGATGAGACGGATTGCAGCTGTCCCCCAGAACCCTAGGATACCGTCTTTCAGCGGCAAAGATGTAGCTACGGAATCTCTCAGCCAGCATGCCGGTGCGTTCGTTGGTGAAAGTCGATTGCACGGTAGTGGCAGTGCGGTGGATTATTCTTACAATAGCGACTGCTGGAAGTTCGCATTTTTTCTTTAGTCCTTTGATCCCTTTTTCAATCCGTTTCTCTTCTCACCCCTTATAAAGTATTTTTACAAGCTTTTTGCGATCGGTTAATGTCGCGATTGAGTTCAGCAACCAGTTCAATGCAGAGAGTGCTTACGATACCAAGAGATGTCACGTAAGGTCTAATATCTTGCCCATTGATTTGTGATTTTGGCTTTGATAGTTTGAAATATCGTCCAGTTGAAGCTTGTGGTAGGCCACGTGGGCCGTAGGGTCTTTGACTCGAAATCATGGCAGGCTCGCGAACATGAATATGATAGCCTGCTCTTGACTACCTGCATGACTACAAGTAAATGACCTCATATAAACACAATTGTGCTGCTGCTTTATTAGAGAAAAAATTCGAGTTTTTCTTGAATAGGTATAGTCTAATTTTTCCGCTCAACGGTTGGCGTTCTCCCTTGGCGATTATGATCCGCCAAAACCAGTACATAAACCCAGAACGACCAATCTAGAGCTCCTAGAATCACCTTCGTTTCTCTCGAGCTTCTCGCTGGCTTGCATTGAACCGGATGCGATGCCTTCTTCAGTCACTACAGCCCTGTTGCAGACGGATCACGCCAAAATACGAAGACACAGCACGCAACAACGAGACATATCTGCCAGATCCGAGCAGGTGTCGGATTCCTCACCACACGTTGACGAGCATGATCAATTCTTCTGGACTTATACCGAGGAGCCCCACCGAACGAGGAGACATGCGATCATCAAGGCCCACCCCGAGGTGAGAGACGGATTACCCGTCTTCTGAGATGTGCATTGGCTCACCCAACCAAGGTCACCAAGCTCTGCGGCCCCGAGCCCCTGACCAAGTACATCGTTCTTGCTGTCGTTGCGATTCAAATATGCTGTGCATATCTCCTCCGCGATACCCAGATCCTATCCTGGCGCTTCTTTCTCGTTGTCTATATTGTCGGCGCCACATCGAATCAGAATCTCTTCCTTGCCATACATGAAATATCTCACAACCTTGCCTTCAAAACTCCAATTGCCAACCGGACGCTCGCAATCTTCGCCAACCTGCCCATTGGTATCCCCTACAGTGCTGCATTCCGGGTAAGAAATCAATCCGGATGGAACTCCTGTAATTGGGTATACGAGTCTAATCGAATACTTCAGCCATACCATCTGACCCATCATAAGTCGCTTGGTGTTGACGGCCTCGATACCGACCTCCCAACTGCTTTTGAAGCGTTCTTCTTAGATTCCGTGCTTGGAAAGGCATTTTTCTGCACCTTTCAGATTTTATTCTATGCCTTGCGGCCAATGTTCATCTACCAACTTCCTTTCACTTCAGTTCACCTCTGGAACATCACAGCGCAGGCCCTTTTCGATTACGCCCTTGTCAGATGGGCTGGTGCCAATGCGCTTGTCTATCTGATACTCAGCTCTTTCTTTGCTGGCTCGCTCCACCCTTGCGCCGGTCACTTTATAGCGGAACACTACGTATTCCACAGTCGGCCCCCGAATGAGGATTGTGGGAAGAAGCTTCAATCTTCAAGCATGGCCCCATTGCCGGAAACGTACTCGTACTATGGTCCTCTTAATGTGCTAACCTACAACGTTGGCTACCATAACGAACATCACGACTTTCCCGCGGTTCCGTGGACGAGACTGCCAGTGCTGCACCAGATAGCGCGAGAGTTCTACGCGGATCTGCCTCAACACAAGAGCTGGGTATATGTGATTTGGCAATTTATCTGGGACAAAGAGATTGGTCTGTGGTGCAGAGTGAAGCGGGCAGAGGGAGGCAGGAAAGTCGGGGGAGGGTGGCATCAAGAGGAACTGGGTGCGAACGAATTGAAGGGGATGTGCATACCAGGTGTGAGGTGAAGTGGGCAACGAAGGATTGCCATCATGAAAACTCGGCTTTTATGTATATGTCCCTCTATATTAGACATTAGACCTCCCGCTTTTGAGTGACCACTTTGACTAGCTCAACGAACAGGTTACGCAATTGATGGTATCTCAATTGCAAAAGTGTAAGCTGGAGAGCAGGCTTGCACGATCGCTTCGGCTAGATTGAATATATTATAGGATTCTATAATATCATTCATTGATTAAAGTCTCGTGCTCCGTGTGTGGATCACTTAGAGTCAACGTGAGAAACATAACGAGGCGACTCTCAGCAGTGCACAGAAGCCTCACTTGGTGAAAGCTTATCAAGAAGCGTCATCGCACATGAGATGGGGAAAGCTTTATCTTGACGCAGGTACCCATCTTCCGTACCGGTGATATCCTCAACCACGCTATCCACATCATACTTTCGACGATTGCAAAATCATTTACTGGCGCAATGGCATCCGAGAAGTTGCAAAAGATAGGTGAGCTAGATGAAGCATTCTCGGAAGATACTCAGGCTAGCGCTGATAGCTATTCTAGCTATTGTGTCCGTGTTCAATAAGGACGGGTTACTGGACCTTGCAAAAGGACTTGCCCAGAGAAATGTGCGGATTCTGGCTTCGGGAGGCACGGCCAAAATGATCAGGGAAGGGGGATTTGCGGTGGACGACATAAGGTAACGCATGACAAGCGATTGAGTTTGATTCTTTAGGATAAGCGTTCTTCTAACGGAAGCATGAAGCACGATTACAAAGGTCCGCACTTTGCCCCAGCAGCCGACTTTGGAAATGTGAGCTCAGAGACATAGGCACCAGAAATGCTGTCGGGGCGCGTTAAAACCTTGCATTATCCCGTATACGCGGGTCTCCTTGCAAGGGACGATCAAGCTTCGGATCAAAAAGATCTGGTCAGTCATGGTCCTCGGCGGCGGCAAAGTCTTCTTTCTGATCAGGAGAAACCTAGGCGGACCACCAAATCGCAATGATTGATTACTGCATCTGCAACTTGTATGCTCAAATGCGTCTGTCCCGGAATTTATATCGCCCTTGTACTGATCAAACACTGCAAGATATCCATTCCAGGAAACCGTTGCAAAGATCAATGTGACAGTACCCGAGGCTGTCGAGAACATTGACATCGGCGGCGTCACGCTCTTACGAGCTGCAGCAAAGAACCACGGCAGAGTTACTGTCTTGAGCGACCCGAATGGTAATGTTCGCAGAACAGCGGCACAGGCTCTTTGACTCATGTACCACAGACTATGCCGATTTCCTCGCAGAACTGGAACACAATGGCAAGGTATCGGAGCAGAAGCGGCAGATATACGCATTGAAGGCATTCTCGCACACTGCGGATTACGACACAGCGATTTCGAACTACTTCCGAAAACAGTTTGCTGGTGATGGCAGCCAGCTTCTGTCCCTAAGATATGGTAACCTTGGCTTTATACAAGAGCAGTGATCGGTGCTTACAGGTAGACCAGGAATGAATCCTCACCAAAAATCGGCTTCGGCATGGGTCACTCAACGGAATCTTCCGTTTAATATCATGTGCGGTGCTCCAGGTGAGGCAACGTCCTGTCCTCTATATATTGATTCAATTCTGATTTTCTGGTCGAAGGCTATATAAACCTACTGGATGCTCTGAACGCGTGGCAGTTAGTCAAAGAGCTCAGAGCGGCTCTACAAACACCTGCGGCTGCAAGCTTCAAGCACGTGAGGTCAGTCGACATGGTCATGCGTTCTGATGTCGGACGGTTAACAGAAGCACAGCCCTGCGGGCGCTGCCATAGGCGTGCCACTAAGCGATATCGAAAAGACCGTGTACATGGTGAAAGACATTGACGGTCTTGAAGAATCCGCCCTAGCGCAAGCATATGCAAGAGCGAGGGGTGCGGACCGCATGTCGAGTTTCGGCGATCTGATCGCACTATCTGATGAGGTCGATGTACGATCGAGGGCAACGCGTGTTGTTAAGATCACACTGTGACTGACGCAATTCACAGGTTCCGACGGCAAAGATCATCAGCCGCGAGGTATCAGACGGTGTCATCGCGCCAGCCTACTCGTCCGAGGCCCTGGAGATTTTGAGGAAGAAAAAGGGAGGCAAGTACTTGGTGATACAGATCGACCCAGATTACGAACCACCGGCATCAGAGACGAGGACCGTGTTTGGCATTCACATGGCGCAGGACCGCAACGACGCCAAGATCACCCCAGAGACCTTCAGTAATATAATAACACCGAAAGACTCCGACCCCTTACCAAAGTCTGCGCTACGCGACTTGACGGTCGCAACGATCGCGATCAAGTTCACCCAGTCAAACTCGGTGTGCTATGCAGTGAACGGTCAGGTGATTGGCTTGGGTGCCGGACAGCAGTCACGCATCTTCTCGACCCGGCTCGCTGGGAGCAAGGCCGACAACTGGTGGATGAGGTTTCACGAGAGAGCTCTCAACCTAAAGTGGAAGAGCGGGACCAAGCGGCCAGACAAGAGCAACGCCATCGACATGCTCTGCAGCGGCGTCGTTCCGGAGTCCGACATCGAAAAGGAAGACTTTGAGCGCAACTTCGAAGAGGTGCCGGAGCCGTTTTCGGCAGACGAGAGGAGGGCATGGCTGTCCAAAATGAGCGAGGTCGCAGTCAGCAGCGACGCCTTCGTAAGCTTTGCTCAGCCCCAATGTCAAATATTGTCGGTGGTGATCGCCCGATTAATTTCTACTTCCAGTTCCCGTTCATCGACAACGTTCTCAGGGCGGGTCGTTCCGGCGTCAAGTATATAGCCGCCCCCACTGGCAGCCAGAACGACGGGGCCGTATTCGCGACTGCGGAGAAACTGGGCATCACGTTCGTGGAGCAACACATCCGCCTGTTTCATCACTGAGCGGAGCGAGCGCGTGCAGGACCGGGTTAGGTTTTCTCCATGGTGGCTTGCCTCATCCCCCGCGTTCTTCCGGATGGACCGACTGACGCTCACGTTTGTGGCGTCTGGATCCCCGCTTCCCTTTTGGCAGGTGGGAAATCCTGCGAGCGATGGAACGGAAATGACCGGGGTAGGTGCATCCTCACGGATGTCATTCGCTGCGCGTTCCGCTTCTTCGAGCACGATGTACATGAGAGATAGAATAGATGTATGGGCATATGCGTTGCGATCAACGATTCGAATATCCACCGAACCAATCCACTGTCCGCCCAGGCGCGTATCTTGCGTCCTCCCGTTCGCGAAAGCCTCGTAACTGCAGATGCAATGTGGGAGAGCACTTTCACACCCCGTCCTGCCTCCGCCCCCAACCCGTCACCTCTCGCATCCCGCAACGAGTCTCCGCAGCTCTAGCGGGCCCGCCGCTGCGGGTCGACCACGCGAAGGGGAAGGCGGGACGCTGCCGATGAGTGCGGTGGCTGTCGTGTCCAACGCTGGTTGCTTCGCGCAAAGGATTCTCGCTGCGTGACATTGCATGCTCCCAGGCGTTTAAGGCTGCGAGACCGCACAGCCTTGGCCGGGGCAAGATGTCTCGCCATGGCGTTTTCAAGTGGTCCTCGGGAGGCGTCTCATGTGCAGCTTCGACGCTACCGCCTTTGGAAGGTGGAACGAGGGAAGTAGAGCCCTGCTGCACGTCAATGGAGGGTGATGGGATGATGACAGAGCGGTGGGCGTGCAGAAGATGAGCGTATATCATTGACGTTGTTATCATATGTACTCGTGTACGTGTTGCTATGTATAGCCCTTTTCCAAAAGCCTCTTTCTCGCTCGACCGAAAGCCAAATGGAGACACGCAGTCCGCGTTGCCAGCCAAAAAGATACAAACACCGGGGAGATATGCATTGATGCAGATGCTTTGGAAGGTCATGACAACAATGATGTGCAATCGCTGCACGACGCCGATATGCAACCAAAAAGGATGGCTTTCAAGACCCCATGACGCTGACTGTCAGAGAGAAAAGAGAAGGATCAAATAGCGGTCACGGTTTCGAAGAAGATTCGTCTATATTTGGTAACAATCCAAGGAAAATGCTGCAAAAGCCCCCTTTTGTCTAAACGTTCGCTACAATTTCTTGCGGGCTGGGGGCGCTTCAGATGGCCGTGGGCGTAGTCTATGGGCAACAGATAAAGCAGTCAAAGGACCAAATATGACCGCTTTTGGGTGAAGAGTGTCAGAATCGGAAGGGCCCGGACAGAAGAAAAGGAGCACGCGAAAGCAGTCGCAGCGAGCGGGAACCTGTTTCCCGATCTGCATCCAGAAGGGCGTTGAACACCTCGGCACCGAAAATCAAAATCCCCGAAAATGCGCCGCCGTGTGCCTCAGGATTCGTCGTGGACTTCGTCGATAACGCCGGGTTTGCTGGGGGAGGAGGAAGAGGAGTTGATGGCGACGGCGGCCGTGGCGGTAGCGGTAAGAGAGCCGATCGAGTTCGCTCGCTCCTTCGCCGAAGTCGGAGCCGCCAGTGGAGGTGGCGCCGGCTCATCCTTCATGCACGCCGTCTCGAGCATGTTGGTCCACTTGCCGCTGGTACCCGCATGACTGTGCTTGAGGTGTTGCCGAAAGTGATCCGCCCGGAAGAACTTCTTGGCCTGGTTGCATTCACCAAACTTGTGCACGTGACTGAGATGCTCACCCCGAGCTTCCCAGTTGGCCGGGTTGGAAAACTCTTCTCCGCAGTATCCGCAACAGTCCGCTGATGAGCCCGGAGCGCCGAGGGGATGGAATGCCGCTGGCACGCCGGACAGAGCTGCGCATGACCACGACTGCCGACGGAGATGGAGGGAGTTCTGATGACGCTCGGCCTCATTCTTGTTCTTGAACCTATTCGGACAGTACTGGCAAGTGTACTGCTTTTCGGATTCGTGGGCCCTGTACTGCATGTCAGAATCATGTCATATCCTCGCTACTCGCCGGAACGGGATGGAGCTTACCGCAGCTCTTCCTCCGACTCAAACTTTTTGGGCTTCTTCGGGCAACAGTCGCAGAAGAGCATCCCCTGCTTCTTCGAGACGCTGCTCTGCCGTGAGCGGACCGCGCTGCTGTCGGTTGACGTCTTGCGCGTTGGCACAGACTCGGCATCCGACGGACCGCGTTGCTGGGGCCCCGGCCGCGAGATGGATCCTCGAGGACTAGGATTCAGAGATCTGCTGGGAGCAAAAGGTGAGAGTGGCCCAAGTTCGGAGTCCATCGTGGGTGAGAGCATGCTGGGTGAGACGCGCTCGGTCGGAGTGTAGCTGGTGGCGCTGCTGGCGACTGACAGGCCGTAAGACGAGGCGTAAGACGCATTCGGCTGGGTGCTGGCAGATGACGCCGAAGATATTGATCCGTGCACATTCTGGAATCGTGACGATGAGGAGTCACGTGGTGCCAGCATCTGCTGGGAGCGGCGGTGGTACAGGTCGTTGCGGCCACCAGCGACCGTCCTATCCTCGCGCTTGATCTCTGTGGGTGGGGACGATGCCCTTCTCTTGAGGTTGGCCCGGTACGCAAGCATGTATTTCGACGATGACCCCGACGGACTCCTGTCGCCCAGATTCAAGCTCTTGAAGTTCTCTTCTTCCATCGTGAGATCGGTCTCCCCGAATATGCCCTGCTCGCCGCCGTCCAAAGCCATCCGAGTGTCCTCGCTTGCGCCTAGCCCGAGCTTGCTCCCCAAGCGTGCCAACTGGGCGCTGTCGCTGGAGCTATGTTCGAAAGGGGGGCTGCGAAAGATGCTGCTCCTCGGCGAAGCAGCCGTAGAAGGCGTGTCGCTGGACCACCGAGCGCTGAACGGGTCCGTCGGAGAGAGTTTCCGTTCCGGCAGGGAGAGAGGTTTGAGATGCCCGCTCTGGCGGCGAAAGTCGACCGGGCTGGTGATCGGAGAGCTATCGTGTGAGGGTGCCGGTCGGCCGGATGCGTTCGGACCGCCTATTCTCGATAGGAGGTGCTTGTCGTACGCTTGCGACGAGTATTCCAGAGACTTCTGTTCCAGTTGCCTCTCGCTCTGTAATCTATGGCCCATCATACTCGGTCAGCATGCGCTCTCACGACACTCACGTGTCCTCCGAAAGAGAGAGAAACTCTTCCGAAGCTCCACATTGACTGGAAGAGCAGAGGTAAAGGCTCACCTGTGAACGGCCAGCGAAGGCCTCCTCAACGCGTTGCGGTCCTCTTCGCTGAGTTCCATGCCATCACCCTCGAAAGCAGTCTGCAAGGCCGGTATCGCGCTGTGCCTTCGCATGATCTCGGGCGCATCTCGGAGGGAGCGCTCCGTCGACTGCTCCTTCTTGAGCGGGCGGCCGAGCAAGCTGGAGCCGGCCTTGACGGAGACGGGCGACATTTTAGCGGCATCCTTCCCCTGCAGCCCGTTGGCCCATATCCAGCCCAGGTCGGGTCCCTCGCTGAAGCCATCGATGTAACGTGGTGGTGGTTTCGGCGACGGCGGTGAGTCGCGCGAGTTGGGTATGGCCATGGGAGCAGCTGCGGCGCCGGAGGTGGATTGCGAGGTGGAACGGCGTGCGGTAGAATGGCGGGCATGATGTGAGCCGTGATCATATACGCGTATGGCGGGTGGTGGTGAGGTTACATGAGACATGTTGCGGCGTCGTGAGCAAGTCAGAGCTCGCCACCACCTGGGCAGCTGAAATGGGTCCGCGCTGCCAAAAGTGGCAACCACGACGGCCGAAGCTCAGCGCTTACCAGGCGCTGAGGGAGGCCAGCTGCGCACGTAACGAGTCGGCGGATGACGCCCCCGAAAAGAAAAAATAACGAACTGAATGATCAGTGAAGGAACAAGTAAATATATGTGCGACTCCAGTCGTGCGGGAGAAGGATTATTGCGAGTTGGTGATGTTTGGGAAGGATGTAAGCGGGCTGGACTTTCTCCGCACTATAAAGAGCATGTACTGGTGTAACGAGTCGTGGTGGTGAGCAGAAGAGTTTCGTGACAGCGGGTAAACGGCACTCAGCCCTATCGATGCTCGTGTCCCTTCTCTCGCGATGTCCTTTCGAGTCAATCGCCCTGTGTCGCGAGTCCCGTACCACAAAAAGCACAGTGGGCACTCACTCTCTCGCTCCCAACTTGCAGGTTGGGAGTTGTCGTCGCCCCGAGTTCGCCCCTGCACAGCCACGCGATGGGGTGCGAGAAGATGCAGGTGGATGCCGGAGCATCAAAGGCCGCAGCTCTGTCGGTGTCGTCTCGGGGGTTGGGCTCTCACGGCATCCGAGCCTCATGGCAGGTTGTGTATCCGTATCACGTTAGCCGGCGGAAAAGGTTCAATCGCATCCGGACTCTCCTCCCGCTGTGCCTTTAGTGAGGATAGCCCATGTAAAAGAGGACAGCCTACCAAGGAAGTAAGCGGGCCGCTGGGTTGCTTGTATATGTATGTACCACGCAGACGCCGCCGAGAACGTAATATGCTGGTGATGCCTGCCTGTCAAGGGAGATTTATGCTTTTTGTTCAGGGCAATGCCTCCGGGAGGTGCCGGAGAAGACAAGCGTATCTGCCAGGCAAACAAGGCAGGCGTATATTATATGACGATGCACTCCCGTCCTCTGTCAAGCCAGGGACCTCGGTTTCAGAGAGAGGCGGAGTCTTGGAGTCTTGGAGTCTCCCTATCATTCATCATTATGCGCCCGGGGAGAAGAGGGCGCCTGGAAAACGTGTGGACGCAACCCTGTCGAGAGAGGGGGGTTGCCGTGCGGAAAGCAGAATCAGCGTCCGGGGTTGGCCGCTCAGCGTGGAGTATATGCATCCCTAATGTAGGTAGCTGACAATTCTTCTGTGGAGGAGAGGCGACAAGTTATGCAGAGCTGCTGGCTCTGGCCGCCCACCTGCCCCGGGCAGTGCAACCCCGGTCCCAAGTCGTGGGACTCCCGTAAAACATGTCTGGCGTCCTGGAACGACGGATAGCACGGGCTCGCTCACGGGTCTGAGCTGCAACAACCACCAGTTGACATCCTACGAGGTACGGAGTACGGATACGGAGGCTTCCTTTTCTTCTCCACAAGGCGCGTTGCCCTTCCACGCCGATAAACGCCGGGGCCGGATCTGACTACCTGAACTGTACTGGTCCCGTGCGCTTGTGCTCGGGAGGTCGACGGCGGGGACGCCACTGGAGACGGCCTGTCGACTGAGAAACGGCGGAAGCCGAAACTGGGTTCCTTCTGTGCAGCGACGATACGTTTTGCGCGCGGTGTGCTTTTTCTGTCAAGTCAGGTCTCTTGTGCGACTACGCGCTTGTTCCGTCCTATTGTACTGTACATCTCGACTCTTCGTTGAACGTGATTGACCCTGCATCTTGATACAAGCGAACATGCTGCGCTTGAGACAATTGTAAAAAGGAGAAACCGGACGCCTTCCGTCCCGACCTTCAGTGTTTGCTTCGTTCGCATTGACCAAGGAAAGTCCTAAGATAGGGCTTCCCGCATACCGAAAAGCCCTCGGCTAATGTTGAGTTTATTGGTGGCATAGGGCTCAGAAACCGGCCACGCATATTTCGGTCAGGGGCCGAGGGACGACAATTCCTTCCCGTACTCCGTACCTAGGTATGCACCGCTGCAGATCTTCTCGCCCTTCATCCACGTTCATTCGTGATGACCTTGGCGGAGCGATTGGCTTCCACATTGACGAATCGACGACAACACCGCTGCCAGTTGAGCACCAATCGACGACAATCTCTCACTTTCAATGATGGACCGCCCGACTGCTCAAGTATCGTACATGATAAGGCCGTTTTGGAGTGAAGCGTTTCGTCAACCCACGTTATGCTCGGCGAAGCTGGAGATGATCGTTTTCGTATATGAGTTGGTAGGATTCTGACAGGACGGCATCCTTGGCCGGTGGTTTCAGGTGTCTTTCATCATTTACCGGTACTCCAAGCCGCGCATTTTCCGGGTCGTCGGGTTGCGGTGTCCGGTGTTTGACACCCTTGAACGCGAGCTGAACAGTAATTAATGCAGGTAGCAGTCCGCGCGTACTATTCTAGAAACCCTGTAAATGTGGAAGTTTATAATCTCTGTGGACGACGGAGAGGTGTTGCCATTCGATCAATCTCATGTGATACACATTCCTATTGGATTTCAGTCGATCTTCCATGTTCAGTGAGGCGGTGCTACAACTCAGATCCGTTCCTGCGAGGCAGCGGCATGCAGGACGCGCGCCTCAAGAAACCGCCAATCCAGCCCGGGGAAATAATCACGAGCAATAGAGCAGCGTCCTCGGGGTCTGACAAAAGCCTTCTGGATCCATCCAATCTTGCGAGGATCCAGGGATTGTCCTTTTTGGTCTTCGGGATGGCGCAAGACGTCGTTCCCCAAAGGCCAATCGGACAATTTCAGTGACGTCGCCCCGCGCCGAGCCGGAACAGCTTTCTGGTGGTTGATGTTTCGGCGGCTGCCAAGACGCCCACCGCCCGGACCTCGTTACAGTACTGTACAAGTCGCGAAACGTCTCGTGACGAGCGCGTTGAGATGAAAAGGCAGCTGCGCAATATATTCATCGGTCTCCGGCCTCGGTCCTCGCGTCTGCTGGATCGGACGCGCTCTGCTTCTGAATCTCCGAGGGCACATTAATCCACAGGCTGAAGTCCTCCCCTAGGGGGCCGAGGATCCCTCCTGGCTGATCCAACTCGTTGGCATATGCGGCGCCACGAGCTACTGCCTTCTCCTATGATTCTCAGGAGCCGAAGAAGAGAGGACAGAGGACAAACGATCAAATGGCAGCGTGACAGAAACCATGACAACCCTGACGGGAAACAAGCCCAGGAACACCTATGAAGGAGTGTTGGAGACATCATTCTCTCCGCACACTAGCATGTCGACCGTCACCTATTATCTGGATGTTAATTTCTGCCAAAGGAACTTATTTCTCGGAGTTAGGAGCAGCAAGGATGCCGATAGCCATGAAACAAGAAAGAGATCGACACATTTGTGAAGCAATGCGATGATAATGAATCTTGATAGAAAAGAGAGAAGCCTCTCACCGTGAACAGAGTGGCGCAGACACGGTGTGCCGTGATCTACTGAATCGCTCGTACAAGGGATACTAGATCAAATACGTAGTTGTAGACCCATCCTCTCTCACAAGGAAATATTTCGAAGGACGATTACCACTAGCCAGGAGATTGAGCCCTGTCTCAGGGTCTTCCCCCAAGTGGAGACTAGGACAACATCACCTATCAGCCTTCTGAGCGAACAAGGCACATCACTCAATCAAGTGATGCCAGGAGCCCTGAGGTTTCGAGTTATAAGTCTTGGGCAATGTAATGAGCCTGCCTGCGTCACTTAGCATTGTGTTTCACAGCGATGGTGACACTCTCAGGAAACGATAACCGATGGTTATCAGAAATAAAGCAGCAGCTGTGAAATAGATTCGAGGAATTTGGAATATAACAAGCACCTACCTCTTTGCCTGCTTTCTTAGCTCCGTCGACAGTCACGAAGAGGATCGCGCGTTTTTGACATTACAAGGGCATATTGAGCTAGCAGCTACCGGATGTGTCGTGCAGATCAGGCACCAATAGCTGCCTTGTCAAAAAGTTAGCGACAGGCACGGCTTTGCTGCCCAATACAAATATCGAGTCTTGCATGTAGTACATAGATTGCCACAGCAGCGACGCGCCGACTGCAGTCTCTTGATCTATTCTGCCCCTTTTCCTCCGGAGGTAGCCGAAAGCACGAGAAATCTCCAAAGGTCGTTACAAATCAGAAGCTCAGTTTCCGGTAACCATGCTCGACAGAGTTCCCGGGGAGGACAAAATCTTCATCGGTGGGTTCGTACATTTAATTTCTCCCGCAAAGGCTGTGGCAGGGTTGGGACGGCCAGCAAGACCAGCGGAGCTGAGTGGCGATACTTGCAACTAGGATTTTCACTCTGCAGCGACGCACGGCATTGCAGCAGGCCGGCATCACGCATGTTCTATCGGTGGTGAAGCTTTCAGAGGACAAGCACCTCCTGGAGCCTTACCAGCACATGGAGGTTCCAATCAACGACATGGCCAATGAGAACATCCTTGAGCATTTTCCCGCTGCAAATAGATTCATTGAGACTGCCCTCGACAGCGGCGGCACTGTCCTGGTTCATTGGTAAGCACCGTTCCTACTTATAGTCCATCTTTGCCGCTGCATCTTCCTCGTTGGTTCAGCATGTATCTCACGAATGCTGCGGTCGTTTCGTATGCGTGATGCTGGCGCCCCATGGCGCGTCATTGTCGCCACATCTTTAGTTCTGAGTTTTCCTCCAATCACCTCATGCCAACAGAATTTTCTCTAGTGCAATGGGCAAGTCCCGCTCAGCAGCATGTGTCATGGCTTACTTGATGCACAAGTACCGCATCTCTGCCGAAGAGGCTCTCTCGCAGATACGTGAGGGTCGGCCGATGTGTGAGCCGAACGAAGGGTTCATGGCGCAGCTGAAGCTCTACCACAGCATGGAGATGCCGTCAGACCTGGAGCAGGAGCCAGCGTATCAGCGCTGGATGTATCAGCGGGCGGTTAGGGATAGTGGAGCAGGTGGTCAGGCTCCACTACTGGACGGCGTCCGCTTCCGGGACGAGGGTAAGACCGCTGACGAGGAGAGGGCTGACTATGATCTCAGATGTCGCAAGTGCAGGTAGGGTTGCCTTTCGATATTTCCTACAAACAGTCCCAGGGTAACATGACTTTGATATGCATAGACGAGTTCTGGCGACTTCAACCTATGTGCACCCACATACGCCCTTACGTATCGTCGACGATCAGAGCGGCAATGAGCTGCAGAGGCAGCAACCTGACCTTTGCGCGCACGTTTTTCTGGACCCGCTCTCCTGGATGCGGCCGGAGCTCGACCAGGGCAATCTCAATGGCCGGCTGGAGTGCCCAAAATGCAAGACGAACGTTGGCAAATACGCCTGGCAGGGGATGCGTTGCAGCTGTAGCATGTGGGTTGTGCCTGGCATCAGCCTTGCCCGGGGACGGGTCGACCAGGCAAAGAGCGGGGATGTTGCTGGAATCAGACAGCCGCCGCCACTCTCCAGTCATTAGCCTCCAGATTGCCAATAGATCTTGTGATGCCAAAAAAAATCGCATTCTGCAAGCTCGAATATCTTGAGTTAAAGCATAATCTGAGAAAATCACATGCGCATCGATACCCAGGTATACAGCAGGATATCTTGACAAGGAGCAAACTGACATCGATATCACGTCCGTGGGTATATACCCATGAATAGCTGACCGTCCGTCTTCTCGTGAAAAATCCGTCGACCTCCGAGCATTGATAAAGATTTTGTTACAGGAAATTGGACCTGGTCGTGCAGGTCTTGTCAAGTCAATGCATTTGCTCGCCATCATGATTGCTCATGATTGAACGAGCCAGTTGTCGGTCGATCTGTCCCGCAATCTGATGATGTTTTCGTGCGCTAGAGCGACTTCAAAGAAACATGTACTTGAAAGTGGATAGTGCATGCAATCTTAGGCTGCTTCTATTTCGTCTCCATTGCATCCATATCTGCTGGCAGCTCCGGTTGCCTGACTATGAGCTTTTCAGTCACGATGACTGTAGAGGGCTCGCTCCGCACCGTCACTTCCCGTGCCTCCACAATCTGTGCCACTGGTGCTTCCGCCAAGGCTTCCGGAACTCCGTCTGCAGCAGTCGAGCCTGCGTCAACCATCTTGACAGGAACGTCTTTGACACTCTTCAACGCCGGAGCTTCGTACTCGTACCCAAGCTCCTTCATCTTGGCCGCCTTACGCCTCCTCCTCGACTCTTCACCCCCGATCCTCTTCTCCCAAGCCTCCCTACCCATGCCCTCCCTCAACCGACGTGCCTCCATACGGTTGCGCGGTGCAGGCTTGAACCGCCGATTGGCGCCTTTGAACAGGTTCGGATGGACCTGATCCGCGGGGATCGTGCGCACCTGCAAAATGTGTCCGAACATCAGATATTTGTCCATTGCCTGGGCGACGATCTGCGCAACGGCCGCAGACGCGAACTCGATGAAGGCATAGTGCTTGCTGTGGCCCGTCTTGCGGTTGCGTGACAGGCGCAGACGCAGGATGTCGCCGAACTGCGAGAAGTAGGCGCGCATCTGGTGCTCGTAGAAGCCGTGGGGGATCCGTCTGAGAAAACGATGTCAATTATGTGTCCGTCGCCTCGAACATGCTAGCCTACCCGACATATATGACGCCAGGTGTGTTCTCCTCATCTTTCGTTGCGTTCTGAAGCTGTTTCTGCAGCGATTTGTCGTTGGGAATTGAGGGCACTTCCTGGACGGCAAGACTTTCAGGTTCGGCCACGTCTTCTTCGCTACTGCTCTCAAATCCCTTCAGAAGCTGGGCGGTCTGATCATCTTCGTCCTCTCCACTCCGTAAAGCAATCTCGTCGTCTTCTGGATTACTTGCTGGGCTGCCTTCACTGGTCGAGATCTTGGTCGTAAGGTTCTCTGAAGTCTCTTGATGCGCAGATTTTAAGCTAGCGGCTTTGGCATCCTTTGTACGTCTTCCTTGTCTGGATATGGCAGTAGTGGGACCGTCTTGTGCCTGAACTGCTGATTTCAATCTTTTTGGATCCGAATGAAGCCCAGAAGTGCCTGATTCCCAGTGTTAACCTTTGTGATCAAAAGGATTCAAGCATTATACCAGTTTTGCGCTTTTTGCTTTTCGACTCGGGGGCCATGGCTGTGCAATAATTAGAGAAGTGATGATTCCAAACTTTGAGCTTGTAGTGTAAGTGCGGAGAAAAATTCACGATCCGGCAACGGCTGCCGAAGAACACCCGACTATCCACTGGAAGCGACTCTATCATCCTCTCCAAAATTACATTTTTGGATCGCAACGCCAAAAGTTCAATGGCAAGTGTCGACCTTAGCAATGCAGCTGGCGACGTATGGGATGACTCAGCGCTAATACAATCATGGAACGGGGCTTTGGCCGAGTACAAGGTGAAATCTCGTTTATCAGATGTATTAGACATTTGTCTCACGTGCGGACAGCGGTATCACAGCATTCATGCTCGAGGAGAACGCGTCGAAGACGTCCTGCGGGAACATGAGCTGGCCGAGCTCAAGGGGTACATTGTCCTTGTCTAGTGCCAGAGAAATATCTCTAACGATTCCAGAAATCTCGGTGATGGCCCGAGTGGTGCAAGCCCCGACAAAGACGTGGAATTAGTCAAAGAAACGTCCGAGCTGGTATCAGAAGTCCGTGAGAAGAGAGATACAGATACACCGTCAATGCGTGACGATCCGGAGAAGCCGATACAGTTACCAGTCTCTGAGGTTCGGCCCGCAAATGACTGTGGCGTTTGAGGATGCTAATGTCCAATACTCTTTGTAGCCGAAGGAAACGAATGAGCAGCAAAACGTGCCATCTACTGGCACATCCGGCCCAACAGCTCCTGGGATCTCAGTTCCCGAAGCTTTGCTCGGCTCCGGTAAGCCCGTTCTGTGTACGCTGTTGCTGGCTCTCGCAATCATACGCTCCCCCTTGCGCTGACTGTTGTCAAGTCAAGGATGAGGCCCTCAAGAACCTGATGATGTCTTGGTATTATGCTGGATACTATACCGGCTTGTATGAAGGCCGTCAACATGCAAGCTAGATTCCACTACCCAAAGATAGCGAGATGAACTTGGACGATGTTCGATGATGGATGGAAGAAAACGGTCCAACCAGAACACGCTGTAAGTGGATGTCCACTCCTAAGCGACCCTGCTCTTATCCGGTCATCAGTGAAGCTCAGAGCCACCCGGATGCAGCTTGAGCCAGTCAGTCTAGCCCGGCTTTTTGCAGCCTGAAGTCTCCAAACATGAGGCCCTGCGCAGTCCAATACCGAAATCTGGAAAAGATCAAAGTGCCTGAAATGGCGAGCGCTTTTGCACGTGGAAGTGGAAGCGTGCTCCACAAGTATCTATCTTGAAGACCTCGAAGGCAGGTGTACTTTGTTAGTACTGCAACCTGTGCGGCCAGATGACGCTCAATGGAAGCGCCGAGCCAGTACCTGCTGCATGGCACAATCCTCCATCTAAGAGATCATCGCGAGATTGGCATAAACGATGTGTTCTGCCAGGGTACTGGTGAAATCTCGTGCATTCCGTTGAGTGCGCGGAGGCTCCTTTACGAAACTAGGTTTCTTGGTCAAACAAAAGTCACCGCTGCACATGCTTCTTAACACACAAATAATATAGGATGAGCACGCATGGAAACATTCGAGATCCCTTGAGCCCCGGATCGTCGCTAAGGAAGATCTGCTCGCCCCAAAGGGACTCGAAGGGACAGTCGGCGCTTCGGCAGTCGAGGGAGGGCGCTCGCTTAGGCCGGCGGCGCGACCTGCGACAGTGCTGCAACACGACACGAGACACTTCCAACACATCTACCGTCGAGGACGACCGCCCACGAACTTGGCCATGGTTATTTCGAAGCATTCCTGTGATCCTCTCCTACCGGCCCAGTGCCCATCCGGGCGGCCGTCGTGTGTCAACCGCCCCTTTGGCGACTATCCCGTAGCCCCTCTGCGCAGAACTAATCTTCAGCATGAATATAAGCTCGCCGGTGCCCTATGGCAAAGTCTCTTTCCTCCTTCTCTTTGTCATCAGCTGCGTCGTAATAATAATCTCGTGCGCAACACCGTATTCTCTCTTTTCGTCTCTTCTCTTCTGAGCCGGTTCTCGTAACCTCATTTCAATCGTTCCAGCTACCTTCTCGAATCACTGACAACTTCTCCGCTGCGCGGTCATACTTCCTAATCACATTCAAGATGAAATACCTCGCCGTCCTGTCGCTCTTTGCCGCTGCGGTTGCAGCTTCCAACCATGAGGAGCCTTGCACCCACAATGTGAGTTGTTTCCAAAGGAATGTCTTCGCCTCGTGTTAACCAACATCAACTGCAGGTCGTTGTCGGTGGTGTCAAGCCGAATGGGGGCGGGGATCCCACTCCCATGCTCATCTACCAGCCAGAGTCGATAAAGGCGAAAATCGGCGACAAAGTGGTCTTCAAGTTCATGCAAGCCAACCACACCGTGACCCAGTCCACTTTCGACACCCCATGCGTGAAGATGGCTGACGGTAAGCACGATCGCATCACTCAGACTTGAGATAACTGACATTGGCTGCCTCAGGTGCCGACTCTGGCTTTATGCCCAACATGGAGGGCCGAGACGATGTCACCTGGGAATATCTAGTCGAGACTGAGGAGCCCATCTGTAAGTTGATGCGCCTGTCTGCTGTGCCGTTACTCAATACTGATTCAACTCAGGGATGTACTGCAAGCAGAAGACGGGCATGCACTGCGGCAAGGGCATGGTCTTCTCCATCAACGCCGCCGAGTACGGCGACAAGACCTTTGCCGCCTACAAGCAGCTCGCCATCATCCAGAACGGCACCGAGCTCGAGCCTGCCGAAATCCAAAAGGGCCAGCCCAAAGACGCAGGCGAGGGCATCAACGTCAGGCTCGGTGAAGGCGGCGTCGACAAGAAGTACGGCGAGGAGAAGTACGGCCAGGAGCCTTACCCCACGGACGCTGCTCCCCAGGGCAGCCCATCAGTTGCGGTCGGCCATGGTGTCAACGGCAAGGGAGACAGCTGCCAGTGCTCTTGCCTGTGCGGCTCGAACCCATTCCCCAACGGCCTCGGCGCGCACAACTATGGGGGTTATGGTGGCATGCTGCCCAAGCAATAGAGAGGGCTTGCTCATGACGCTCTGAGTTGTTGTTTTTCTTTCGAGATGAACCGGAAAGGTCCCGAGGCCATTCCAAACTTTGACCTGGCAGGCCCCGGTTTTTATTCCATGTAATAATTTTCGCATGTTCTGTCCAGAAAATCCCCGCGGCTGTTGCCGGCGCTCTTATGTAGAGTATCATAGAGAGAATGAGACGATTTCTCTCAGCACTTGACTCCGATCTGGCTCTTGTAGGACCAGCAATGACGAGAGAAAAGTACTGGATTATGCACCGATTTTCCAAAAATGAATTCTTGAGACTATGGCTGAACACTGTTGCTCCGTACGGTGAGTTGTTAGGAAACGCTAAAGTCGCATGACGAGAACAATTGACCGACGTCTCCCTCTCATCACCACATCGCCCTCCCGCACTGACGTTCTATAAAAGTGTTCGCAACGGATATCCGCGCTCTCCACAGTTGTCCTATCCGCAACCGCACGATAATTATTCGCTCCTCGGGCAACCGATCATCCCTATACGAGGGCCTCTAAACTCGCGGTTCTACGGCTTCTGCGCGCTGCCCTCGGCTTTCTTTGCGTCTGCGGCGGCTTGTTTGGCTCGCATGATGGCCGCTGCGGCTTCCTTGTTGCGTGCCTGTTCTGAGCCCGATTGCTAGAGGCGGAGTGAGCGATGGGCCGCCGGATTTCTGTCGCTGTTCGCTTCATTATTGATCATGCGGCACTCACGCTGTTCTTCTTTTTCTGTGCGTAGATGTCGTGAGTCACTCATTTTACCGTGCAGGTAGAGCTGCTTACCGTCTGGGACTGCTCCTTCAGATTCTTCTCCCGAGCTTTGTCGCGCTGGTTACCCCGGGCCATGGCGCTTTGCTAGGTAGTACACCGTAAAGAGCTTCGATTTCGTAGTATCAAGTCTTGGGTCGAGTTTACAGTATGCCTCTTGTCGCAGCCTCAAGCGAGATAATGATATTGGTACGAAGCACGAAGTATCTTACCTCAAATCCGAGGTTTTGTCATTTGAGGGTAGAGTCGCGCACTGACCACCATCCAGAAATAGCACATCGTGAGCGCCAATCGGGCCCTCCATTGTCGAGCCATCGACTCCGGCTTGTTGACAGGTCAAAGACGAAAGCCTCCAAGCAGCAACACGTTAAGCTTCTTTGTCCGTGTTCGGTGATGCATACGCGCTCGAAGGGCCGTCTAACCGCAAGTCTCCAAGCGGCGTTTCTCCTCAGGATGTTTCATAGGGCGCTCTGCCACTTGAAACGTGCGGTCAAAGGCGCCTGTCGCTCCGCACCAATCCTTTCGCGACAACCACAAAGGAGCAAAACGCGCCTCGAGTTTCAACAAGCTCTCTTTGAAGATTGAAGATACACTGGCGGTCCGCCTCTTCTAGACCGCTTGCTTCACCATCCAGTCACGGCGATGCTCTTGATTTAGATCCCTTCTCCGCCGTCGCGTTGCGCTCCCGGGAGGCCGTTGGGCCAATCACGCACGCGTTGGCCCTGAGCATGAGAGCTCTTTGCCGTACAGACCGACTGAACACCGGATTGACTGAGTCCTTCCGTGACGTATCTTGAGTCGTCCTGGCATGAGACGGTAGGGAAGCTCAGCAATATGTAGGCTTGGTTGGAACCTTCACTTTCCTCCTCTTCTCCTTCAGTCTCATTGTTGTCGTCATTTCTATTGTCTCTTTTGTCTCCATTGAGAGCATCAAAGAATAGCCTTTGCCTTTGAGGCGTAGGACTTCTCGCTCGCGCTTCATCTTTCTTCTCTTCGTTCTTAAGTCTGCTTCTCCTTCTCGACCGATCTCTTCAGCGTGCTCTCTTGCCTTTACGAAACTCTCTCATTTCATTCAACACGTCTGCCGGTCAGCGTGCAACCAGTCATTTGACTGACATCTTGTGAGCTCTCTTCTACTCGGAAGCCCTTCTCAGCTGACATCTTCGAAAGCTTTCCTTGATCTTCTCCTAGCGTTCTCAAAATGGTTTTCTCTACCAAATCCCTGGCTGGACCAGGATACATCATCCTCAATGTCATCCGTGCGACCAACATAATCGGGCTTCTGGCCATCATCGTCGCCAGCGTCGTTATGCTCGTCAAGACCTTTAACGTCTCCAAGGTATGTTTGAGTATCGAATGTTATCTGTAGTTTCAAGATCTAACCGCCTCAACAGTTCTTCTTCTTCGATGCGGCAAGCCATGTCATAACGGTCATTGTCAGCAGTAAGTCTACCCATGTGCATTGCTTCAGTTCGTACCATGTTCAGGGCTAATGTGCAATGTAGT
>QQTW01000338.1_pt1 | contig 28885 bp, 29 predicted proteins | sample 1904831 | NCBI WGS metagenome assembly QQTW01 (sample SAMN09435610, study PRJNA476489) | Subsurface metagenome, whole genome shotgun sequencing project.
TGGAAGTTTTGATGAGTCGCCGAAATCCTGCGAACCTGCAACCTTACCCCTTTGAACTCTCTAATCCTGAGATTGAACTTTTATCCATTCGCCATCAATCCTTACTTCTGTTGGATAAATAGTTGTGACATAAAACTCATCCGGCGATACCCCAGCTTGAACAACTGGTTCTAGCTTCGCGTCGCGCTCGTCTTGGGGTAAATCTACTGCGCCAAGGTCGATTAGTTGCGATAAAATTCCTTCCATCACTTCATGGGATGGCGCAGATACCTTAACTTCGGCGGCGGAGGTGCTTTGTCTTTGTTCTCCCAAATTAAAATTGAGAACTTTAAAACTACCACCACTTTCTACAACTAAGTCTAAAGCCTGATTGATTAAGCCTGAATCGAGTAAATGACCTTCTAAGCGAATTGTGCGGCTTTCTACCGATACATTGGCGCTAACTTCTGCTCTTACAGGTTCAGTTACGCGCAGCGTTAAGCACTTCGCCGCGCCGCCTGCTTTAAGAAATTCTGTTAATGGTGTTTCAATTACTTGAAATCCCGCTTTCGTCAGACGCTCTTTTAAAGCAGCGCTGGCTTTATTCATGACAACGATGGAATTAATGTTTACTGAATTACAGGCAAAATTTACCGCATCAGCTTCCGTAATAGCGATCCGCTTTGCTTCGGGTACGCGCATTTCAATCACGCGGTTAGAGTAAGCATCAAAGGCGGCAGGATAGTACAGCAAATAACCACCACTAAGCGGACAAAAGCAAGTATCTAAGTGATAAAATCTCTCGTCCATCAAGCGCAGCGATAATACTTCAATATCTAGCCATTTTGCTAAATAAGGATGCGAATCGAGTTCCGAGCGAAAGCCGTAACCCGCCCACAGCCAGCGCCCTTCCCGGTCTAATAACGCATCGCCAGCGCCTTCAAAGGGTAAATCTTTGGGCAATTCGTAGACATTGTAGCCCTTTTCTTCAAACCACTCTTTAAAGTAAGGTTCTTCCCCTTGGCGCTCTTTGTGAAAAAAACGGCTGAGAACTACGTTATCTCCTAAAACCAGTCCCGCATTTGCTGTAAATACCATATCTGGTACGCCTTTATGCGGTTCAACTAGGTCTACAATGGCATTGCAAGCTAAGACATGGTGTAATTTTTGCCACTGTTCAACCGCGCGATCGCGCGATGATTTATGCAGATTACCTTCCATCCAGGGATTGATGACATAATCCACATCGTAATAATCGGGCGCGCACATGAGAAACTGAATTTCAGAAGTCATAAAAATACTGTGGTGAGACGAGCAATTCATCAATCTTTATATTGCATACAAATTTTTGCTATTGCAATTCTGCTAACTTAGCTACGGTTATTTGTGCAGTTCAGTGTATTTTTTGACTAATTTATGTGCGCCGCAGATAAATTTTGCTACTCAATTCCCTTTGAGTTTTTCTCTCAAAATAGCCTCTACTTCAATCTCAGGATTAGAGAGTTCAAAGGGGTAAGGTTGCAGGTTCGCAGGATTTCGGCGACTCATCAAAACTTCCATTGCGGCTTGAAATGCCTCTTTATCGTTTCGATGTTCAGAAATATATCGTTTTAGCTCAATATTCGTCATTTGAAACAGATTTGGCATCATAGAACAAACTCCCAGCTTCCATCAAGATCGATTACTAAGGCAATATCATCATTAACTCCAGCCTGAATGTAAATTGTCTTAAATCTCTGGTCATATCGAAAAACTTGGATTGGCTGGTACAAAGTAGAGAGTAACTGACACAGAAAGGCTGAGGCTATTAGCTGTTGCTGCGTTGGCAAGCTGAAACTCCAGAGATATAACAAGTGTAGCCTACCAGAAGTTAAACAACTTGATAAACAAAATTAAAACTTGCCCAAGCATTTACATCTAGGTGGTAAGTGTCAAGATCGGGTTTGTTTCCACTAGCATTATGCAAGTCTTGTAATACCGCCGTAGCAACTTCTACAGGGTTAGATAACGCTCCAATATACTCTTTTTCGGCAGTGGGTGCTTGGATGCCATTTTGCAAAGCCACTAAAGCCGATGTAAAACTAGCAATGCTCAAAATCAAATAAGTTTCTGTAACCGCCGCCGGGGTATGGGTTAACCATTGAAAATCAACCGAGTTAGACGGTACGGTTATAGTTTCGCCAGGATTAATTAATAGATTTTGCAATAAGGGTTTTTCTAAACTACTAGGTTCAATAGTTGGTGAAATTGGATAAAGCGCGATCGCACTTTTATTACTGTCCAAACCCATAAGTAACAAATAAACTGGGCGATCGCTCTTATTGCTAACTCGATACTGAATTTGACTGCCTATCGCAATTGTCGGTAGTAGTATAGAATCCTTCAAAGCCAAGGTTTTGAGCTTAGAAATTGATAAACGCGATCGCTCAGAGTGTAGTTGCATTATTACTTGCTTTTCGGGGTTAATCACCTCTAAAGTTGCTTCCACTCCTAAACGAGAAGACCCCGCATTACTGATTAGTCGCCACAATTTCACGGCTAAAAGTGTCTTTAACTTGGGAATTAGTCGATTTACAGCTACTTTTGCAGCTTCGCCAGCTTCGCCAACGCTATTAGAAATTAATTCTTGTTTGGGGGAAAATAAACCATAACGACTGGTGGAGGATTCGATTACTCGTCCAAATAAATAATCTATTGGTAGCCCCGCCGTTGTAATTAAAGACACGCGAGGAATTGCCGCAAAAGCGCTAGTTGCATCTACTTTTTCAATTCGTTCTAAGTTCGGATCTAAAGCAATATTCAAGCTGACATTGCGGGGTAAAACTCTAACTGCTTCGCGCACGAGTTGCCCTACTTGTAAGGGATTATTGCCGATAACTTGAGCTTTAGCTTTTAAAGCATAACGCGACTTCACTTGCAATTGTAACGCCGTCGAATCTTCAGTTATGGTGTTTAATTGAGAATTTTCTTTGTAATACTCCAAAACGGTAGGCGGTAAACCTCCTAACCACAACTGGGCAGTTTTGCCATTATCTTCCACCGCCGTAATTACACCATCAGCGCTAGGAATTTGCGTTTGGGCGATCGCATCTGCTACTTTGCTAAAGCTAACTTGGACTATATTTGTCGGTGTAGCTTCCCACAAATATTGAGTCAAAGCGTAGGTAAATAACCCCGCACTAAAGCCCGTCCATTGTCCCTCTAAAGCGAGTCCACCATTAGCAGTAGCCTTTAAAATTAAGGGGAGTTGTTGTTTAAAAAATTGCTGTTTATCCTTAATTTCTTGCTGAAAAGCCAACTCTGCGGGGGTCAATTGCCATTGCTCTAAGCCTGGTAAAGAGCGGACTTTTAAGTAACTTGGGGAAACACTAGGAGACAAAAAGCCAGTGTCGAGAATAGTTGTAATTTGAGAAGTAGCCAGACTTTGCCCTAATAATTCGAGAGTTTGTTCTGGCAAATCGTTATCTATGCCATCATCGCTAGTAACTAAACTATTGCTTGTCGTTACTTTTTCCCCTTTCTTTGACAATTGCAGGCGACGACCGTAACCGCTAAAGTGAAATACTACCGTGTCGCCACTTTGGGCTTGAGCCGTTAAATGATTTAAAAAAGCATTCTCAATTTCGGTTCTAGTTGCTTGTTTATCGGTCAACGTGAGAATGTCCGCAGCTACAAAACCAAAACGGTGAATCAGTAATTCTTTTTGCAACTCAACATCCGTAATGCAGCCTGCTAGAGGTGAATTACCGGGATATTGATTAATACCCACGAGTAGAGCTAGTTTGCGCTTGAGTGGAGAAGCGATCGCATTAAGAGCGCGATCGCCCAATTTTATCCACTGTGCTTCACTAATACCTAGCGTTGCTAGTATCCAACCTGTTCTTTTAAAAAAATCCCGCCGTTTCATAGCTATCAGCCATCAGCCACCAGCTATCAGCCTAACAGGAAGTTATGCCTCTACAGGCAGTCGCATAGCTCTAATTAATTCGGCGGCGACTTCTGGGCGGGAAAACTGAGGCGGTGGAAGTTCGCCCCGGCGCAGCATTTCCCGTACTTTTGTCCCCGATAAATGAATCCGCTCTGAAGGATTGCTAGGACTTGTTTTTGTCGTCGCCATAGATTCAGTACGGGTGCAGTAAAAAGCGTGTTCAAATTTCATGGGGACAATGCCCAATTCCACAGATTCAAACTCATCAAAGATGTGTTGCGCGTCGTAAGTACCGTAATAATCACCAACACCCGCATGATCCCGCCCGACGATAAAATGGGTACAACCGTAGTTTTTGCGTACAATTGCATGAAAAATTGCTTCGCGCGGCCCAGCGTAGCGCATAGCGGCAGGGTTAATCGCCAAAATTACCCGATCTTTGGGGTAATAATTTTCTAAAATAATTTCATAACAGCGCATCCGCACATCGGCGGGAATATCGTCTTCTTTGGTTGCGCCGACTAAAGGATGCAAAAATAAACCATCTACCGTCTCCATCGCGCATTTTTGGATATATTCGTGAGCGCGGTGGATAGGGTTGCGAGTTTGAAAGCCAACGATTGTTTTCCAGCCTTTTTCCTTAAACATTCGCCGCGACTCAAGCGGATCGATCTGGTAAGCGGGAAACTGGGGATGATCTTCGCGTTGCAATAGCCAAATTGAGCCTGCAAGATTTATTTCACCTTGGTTATAAACTACTTGTACGCCTGGGTGCTTGGCATCGTCAGTTTTATAAACGTTAATTGCTTCAGTAGCTTTGTCGTAGCTATACTTTTGGCTTAATTCCAAAACCCCGATAAACTTGCCTGTAGGATCGTCAAGGCGAATTAAACTCCCTTCTTTTAAAGGAGTTGCAACTTCTGCTGTTACAGATAAAGTAATCGGAATTGACCAAGGTAAGCCATTAGCCAGCCGCATATCTTTAACTACGCGATCGTAATCCTCTTGTTCCATAAATCCCGTTAAGGGACTAAACGCCCCAATCGCCAGCATGACTAAATCGGAAACAGCACGCTCATCTAGTTGCACTCGCGGCAAAACTTCAGCTTTTTCTAAAAATTCTTGTTTTTGTTCGGGGGAAGCAATGCGATTAATTAGTTGCATTCCGTGAGGAGCAATACTGTCTCGATAACTCATAATATTTAGATTTCATCTACAAGCACCTATCGTACCAAGATATTGCAGCATCATCGAGCTAAGGGATTTTTGTTCTGCGCTGCGGAAGTTATCGTTTGCTCGATTCTTTTTAACCTCGTCTCTGGGCGTTTGGCATTTTCAACCCACCCAAAACATAAAGCTTCTTTTACGGCTTCGCTATATCGAACGCTTGGTTTACCACTTTTTACCTTGTAGTAAACCAACCATATACAAGAAGATGTCCGATGATTTTGTTTTAACCATTCTCGCCATTGGTTGCGATCGCTGGCATAAAAAGTTGCTAATCTATCGTCAAGTTTCGGCATAGTAGGAAATTATCAAAGGTGATAATTTTTTAACTCTACTTTTCAATAATGCCGCCACCTAATACCACATCGCCATCGTACCAAACTGCCGCTTGACCGGGAGTAATACTAAATTGCGGTTCGTCAAATACTAACTTCACGCGCGAATTTTCTAACGGAATAACTGTTACAGGTACAGCCGTCGAACGGTAACGTACCTGAACTTCAGCGCGAATTGGCGTTGTAGGTTCGTCAATGCTTACCCAGTTAACTCGGTTTGCGGTACATTCAATTTTATCGGCACAGGTGCGATCGCCTACAATTACTTTATTGGTCACTGCATCTAACCCCACTACATATAAAGCCTCTGGAGCAGCGATTCCTAGCCCTTTACGCTGCCCAATTGTATAGTGATGTACGCCGTCGTGTTGACCCAATACTTTGCCTTGCAAGTTAACTATATCGCCTTTTTTAGGAGCAATATATTTGTCCAAAAATGTTTGCATCGAGCCGTGACTTTCTACTAAACACAAGTCTTGACTTTCGGCTTTGTCCGCAGTTTTTAGCCCGTAATCCGCCGCTATTTGGCGCGTTTGAGCTTTTGCGTATTCCCCTAACGGAAATATTGAAGCGGCTAATAAGTCTTGACTGAGATCGTATAAAAAGTAAGACTGATCTTTATTGCGATCTACCGCCCGTTGCAACTGGTAGCGCCCCGATGCTTCGTCATAAGTAATCTGTGCGTAATGACCTGTAGCAATTTTATCGATGCCCAATTCTTCACGGGCATATTTAACCATAGGGCCAAACTTGACCGACTTGTTGCAAGCCGAGCAAGGCAGAGGTGTAATACCTTCGCTGTAACCAGCGACTAAGTAATCGATAATATTTGCCGCAAATACTTCCCGGCTATCAACTACATGATGAGGAATACCTAATTGCTGACAAAGTTCCGCCGCATCTACCATACCTTCCGAGCAGCATTGACCTTTCCCTTTCATTAACCAAAGAGTCAAGCCGACAACTTCATAACCGCGACTTTGCAAAATAGCGGCGGCGGTGGAACTATCTACACCACCAGATAAACCGATCGCAACTTTGTTCATAAACTTGAATTTACCCAAATGCTGGTAACAACTTATAAGTTAACACTTTCGTTGTTGAACGAGGGCTGCCACGAGCAAAAATACCGCATATTTACGGAATTTTTGCGCCAGTAATTATTTTTTAGGGAAATTTTTCCGAGAAATTGCGCTTGAATTCAAATTTAAAGAAACCTAATGTTAGTTTTATAGTCTTCTTATTTGTAGCAATCGGCTAGAACTTTAAAAAGTACGCGATCGCTTTCAATACATTTATCAACTAATACTCCAAACATGAATCGGATAAACAAAACTGCCGTCTTTTTTTGCTGTCAATTTATCCTAGGATTAGGTGCAGTAATTCCTACTCTTACTCAATCATTTTATAGCCTCTCTGCAAGCGCCCAAACTGTAGTCGAAACTTTGCCTCCACCTCCATCATTAAATAAGTCTAACCCGCAAATCGTAGATGAATTATTCGTTCCCCGCGATCTCGATTTTCGCGTACCAGAACTACCTGTTGCTCAAATACTCGATAGCTACTTGGTATATATTACTAATGATGATTCAACTCAGCTTGAGCGAGTTAGACAGTTAATTCCAACGGCTTTTATCCGCCAACATCAAGGCAAATCTGTAATTCAAGCAGGAGTTTTTAGTAAAAATTTAAACGCTCTTAACCTCGCTCAACAATTACAATCTCAGGGGATTAATGCTCGTATATTTAACTTAACAACTGCTAAAGAAGTAGCTTTTAAAATAGATAACTCCAAATTTTACTCTGTTGTAGTTCCTACAAATGTTAGCAATTAATTTTGGATTTAAAAAATAAAATAAATAGTAATTGCGTGTAAGTATAAGATTTGCTAAAAAACATACTATAACCTAACGATTACTCTTTCCCCTCGCCTACCCAATTGAGCTACAAATATTGGCTCAATTGGATGGAAACAATCATAATAACAGCAAATAATTTGTTACTTATTATACAAAACTCGTTTTATTAACTCAAATCGTTGGATATTAATTAAATCTTAATTAAGCTTTACGTTGAGATAACTTAGCTATAGAATTTTCCTAGTGTGACTCCTTCGGTAAAGTGTGAGTAAATTGACAGACGGCTTATCCGTCGGCGATCGATAATTTTTTAGTTGAAGGTGTGAGGAATAAACGATGTCTAAGATATTTTGGCAAGCTCTATTATTATATCCAGCAGTAATCGGGGCAACAGTTGCGATCGCGCCGGTGGCGACGGCAACAACTAGCGAAACAGAAGTAGCCCAAACCGAGCTACAAGTATTAACGGCAGAAAAAGAGCTAAAAATCGCTCAAATAAGTACCGCAGCACCCGCCGCTAATACCTCCGTTGATACCTTAAGCCAGATAAATACCTACAGCAATGAAGGGAAAGGAGACAACTCCATTGCTCAAGTAACATCTGTATCGCAGTTATCAGACGTACAGCCTACAGACTGGGCATTTCAGGCATTGCAATCATTAGTAGAGCGCTATGGCTGTATTGCAGGTTATCCTGACGGCACGTATCGGGGAAATCGAGCAACCACAAGATACGAATTTGCCGCCGGATTAAATGCTTGTTTGGATCGAGTTAACGAATTAATTGCTACAGCTACCGCCGATGCTGTAAGACGCGAAGACTTGGCAACTTTGCAAAGATTGCAAGAAGAATTTGCTACAGAGCTTGCCACCTTGCGCGGTAGAGTAGATAGCTTAGAAGCTGTCACCGCCGAACTAGAAGCCAATCAATTTTCAACTACAACCAAGCTACTAGGCGAAGTAGTTGCCGTCGTTACTGATGCTTTTGGTGAAACCGTCGGAGATAACAACAATACAGTATTGCAAGCCCGCGCCCGGCTGGAATTTCAAAGCAGCTTTACCGGGACAGATATTTTACATACCCGTTTAGCCGCCGGGAATCCGCAAACCTTTGATACTGGCGGAACTTTTGAAGGACAGCAAACCTTTAACCTCAACCCTTCAACAGACAATCGCGCCTTTTTGGACTGGGCAGCTTACGAATTTACGATATTCGGTAAAGCCCGCGTTTATCTAGCTGCCGTTGGCGGAATTTATCCTGACTTTATACCGACAGTAAACCCATACTTTGAAGGTTTTACCGGAGGTAATGGCGCGCTCTCGACGTTTGCCGAACACAACCCAATTTATAACATTGGTGGCGGTGCGGGCGGCGGCTTCAGTATTCCTTTTGGCGAAAGAGGGGTATTAGGTGCAACATCGATCAGTTTGGGTTATTTTGCAGACAATGCCAACGATCCTGGGACTACTGGGGGTCTAGTGAATGGAGACTTAGGCTTTATTGAGGGTGACTTTAGTGCGTTAGGGCAAATAAACTTTAATTTAGGCGATCGCGTAGCATTGGCGGCAACCTACGTTAGAGGCTATCACAATGCGGGGGATGGAATTTTTGATTACGGAAGTTCCGCTTCTAGAGGCATTGGCACACCAGTAGTAGGTACTTCTCAAGCAAACGATCCTAGTTCGCTTTTAGGCGGAGCAACTAAACTTAGTACTGACTCCTATGGATTATCCGCCGCCTTGCGGTTAAGCGATCGCATTTCTATTAGCGGCTGGGTAACTAAGACCGATGTTGAGCTAATCGATGTTGGTAATGCGGATGTTTGGAGCTACGCTTTAGGCGTTTCGTTCCCCGACTTAGGCAAAGAAGGTAACGTTTTAGGGATTATTGCTGGAGTTGAACCAACCCTAAGAGACTTAGATGCTCCCGGTGCTGGTAACTACGATGCTGAGTATGGCTACCACATTGAAGGCTTTTACAAGTATCAGTTAACAGACAACATCTCTCTTACTCCTGGTGTAATCTGGTTAACTGCCCCAGGTCAAAGCGGCCCTCGTGAGGACATAGTAATTGGTACTTTAAGAACAACATTCACTTTCTAAACCCAATTAAGTTTCCCTGAATGCTCAAAACCCCGCTTAGGTGCGGGGTTTTTCTTTCCAAATAGGGGCAAAAGTCTTTTTCCCCCGCAAAAATTACTATTTTTAAACAAACAAACCCCAGTGGAGAACCGTAGTATAATGAATATAAAGCCGATAACAATGTTAATTATCTTTCGCGCTTATTTTTGCCTGTGGAAATCTCTTGTAAATCTGAATATGCCTTGCTTGCCTTGCTAGAACTAGCGAGTCATTATACTAGCGGAGAACCTCTGCAAATTCGGCAAATTGCCGCCGAGCAAAATATCCCCGATCGCTATTTGGAACAGCTACTAGCAACCTTGAGGCGTGGGGGGATAGTAAAAAGTCAACGTGGTGCAAAAGGTGGTTACATCCTAGCAAGAGAACCTTGGAAAATTAGTTTATTGGAGGTTATGGGATGCTTAGAGGGGTTAAACGCTAATTCTTCATCGGAAGAAGAAACTAATCCCAAAACGTTAGAAAGTGCGGTGATTCAAGAAATCTGGCAGGAAGCGCGGCAAGCGGCAGACTTAGTGCTAAAAAATTATACGCTTCAGGATCTATGCGATCAACGCTCTGCTAGAAAGCAGTTGAATTTAATGTATTACATCTAAACTAGGGGTAATTGTTTTAAAGTCTACGATTTGGTTTGCTGTTGAATAGATTTTACAAAATAAACACTAATTAACTAAAACTATGCGTATTGCTCGCGATATTACAGAGTTAGTCGGTCGCACTCCTTTAGTGCAGCTAAACAACATTCCCCAAGCTGAGGGATGTGTAGCGCAAATTGTGGTGAAACTCGAAAGCATGAATCCTTCTGCCTCCGTTAAAGACCGAATTGGGGTAAGTATGATTAATGCTGCCGAAAAAGAAAAACTAATTACCCCAGGAAAGACAATATTAGTAGAACCAACTTCAGGAAATACAGGAATTGCTTTAGCAATGGCCGCCGCCGCTAGAGGGTATCGCTTAGTACTGACTATGCCCGACACGATGAGCGGCGAAAGACGGGCAATGCTAAGGGCTTATGGAGCAGAGTTAGAACTTACCCCAGGAATTGAAGGCATGAGCGGAGCAATTCGGCGAGCGCAAACGATCGTCGATACAACCCCCAATGCGTATATGTTGCAGCAATTCCGCAACCCCGCAAACGTGCAAATTCACCGCGAAACTACTGCCCTAGAAATTTGGGAAGATACCGAAGGACAAGTCGATGCGATCGTCGCCGGAGTAGGTACTGGGGGAACAATTACGGGGGTTGCGGAAGTAATTAAAGCAAAAAAGCCGAGTTTTAAAGCGATCGCCGTTGAACCGGTTAATAGCCCTGTATTATCGGGAGGAAACCCCGGCGCGCACAAAATTCAAGGCATCGGCGCGGGTTTTATTCCCCAAGTTTTGAAGGTAGATATGATTGATGAAGTCATTAAAGTGAGCGATGATGAAGCCATTGCCTATGGTCGTCGTTTAGCAAGGGAAGAAGGGCTACTTTCGGGTATTTCTTCCGGTGCGGCATTAAAGGCAGCGATCGTTTATGCCCAACGCCCGGAAAACGCCGGCCGCTTGATTGTGATGATTCAGCCGAGTTTTGGCGAACGCTATTTAAGCACGCCATTGTTCCAAGATTTAGAGCCGCGAGTCCCGGCCGTAGCAGGGATTAGAGAGTAAAGGTAAGAGGGCAATATACTGTTACTTTTGCCCTCTTTCTTGCGCTAAAGTGGTGAAATGGCAGACTTTAATAACCACTACGACACCCTCCAGGTGCTTCCTAATGCCACAGGCGCGGAGATTAAGCAGGCTTATCGCCGTTTGGTCAAGCAATTTCATCCTGATAGCCATCAATCAACAAATGATTGCCAAGAGATTATTCGGATCAATGCGGCTTACGAAGTTCTCAAAGATACAGCTAATCGGCGATCTTACGATCGCCAATTGAACGCTAGTAAAGTTCATAGTTCTCCTGTTAATTCCCAACCAAATTCGCCAAAGAGCGATCGCGCATCTCGCAAACGCGGCAGAGCGGCAGACGAGCAAGTACAAAAATGGCTGCAACAAGTTTATCAACCAGTCAATCGGCTTTTGCTTAACATTCTTAATTCCTTAGACGAACAAATTGACGAACTAGCGGCAGATCCGTTTGATGATGAGTTGTTAGAAGGATTCCAAGACTATCTTCAAAATTGCCGCGATTTTCTTAAAGAAGCCCAAAGTATTTTTCGCTCGATGCCCAATCCGCCCATTGTCGCTAGTGCGGCGGCGCATCTTTACTATTGCCTTAATCATTTAGGTGATGGGCTAGACGAATTAAACTATTTTCCTCTCAATTACGACGATCGCTATCTTCATGTCGGTCAAGAATTGTTTAGGATTGCTGCGTCTCTACATGAGGATGTGCAAGCGGCTTTAGCGGACTTTGCTTAACCTGCTTGCTTATAGATAAACTCGGCTCAAACTAAATAACAAATCTTTGGCAAGAAGTCTAATCCTTTCTGTTTTTGAGATACCTTCGCACAAATTTAGCTCTGTCGCGAACTTGAGGATTGTGATGATTTTTAGCCCTTTTCAAAAACTCTTTTGCTTCTAATGGTTCTATTAAATCTGACCAAAGTAGCTGATCTAATAGCCCAACCCCCCATACTTGAATCCCTGCATCAGGATCGTCTAGAAACTCACCCACCCATTTTAAAGCACGGCGATCGCCTACAACACGCAAAAGCTCAATTGCAGTCCTTTTATTCTCAATGTCTTCATTTGACTTGTAGATGTTATAGCAGTATTGCATTGCTGACCAAGGGCGTAATTGCCACAAAACAAAACGCGCTAATTCGCTGCCAGGTTTCCCGGAAATATAATAGTCTACAGCGCCAAGTAAAGTTTCTTCCCCTAAAAGAAGCTCAATAGCTTGTTTAGCCATGTTACTACTATAAATTTCACTATTATTTTCAAATGCTCCAAGTTGCCTAGCTAAGGCTTCCCAATCAACTACCTTAGACATAGGGTTATATGCTCATTAATTAATATATTGCCGCGATCGCTTCTACATACCCATATTTTCAGAAATCCCGGTTTTGGGCTAGTAGGTTGAATAATACTTGCTTTATGCTGTAAGAAGGTAGGTTAAGATTTTTTACAAACCGCGTCTAAATACTCATGCAATGTATTGTCAATCGCCGCGCTCAATTTTCTGCCAGCCATCGCTATTGGTTGCCGGAATTAAGCGAAGCTGAAAATAATCAACGCTTTGGCTTATGTACCCGATTGCCCGGACATGGGCATAATTATGTATTGTACGTGGCGATCGCGGGAGAATTAGATCGCTATGGCATGGTGATGAATCTGTCCGAAGTCAAACAGGTAATTAAACGCGAAATTACCAACCAGTTAGACTATTCCTGCCTTAATGACGCTTGGTCAGAATTTCAACAAACTTTGCCCACGACTGAAAATATTGCCCGAATTATCTGGCAAAAGCTAGAGAATCATTTACCTCTAGTCAATATTCAACTATTTGAACATCCTCAACTTTGGGCAGATTATCAAGGAAATGGTATGGAAGCTTATTTAACTATCAGCACTCACTTTAGCGCCGCTCATCGTCTCGCACATCCCGATCTCAGTTATGAAGAAAATGTCGAAATTTATGGTAAATGCGCTCGTCCCAACGGTCACGGTCATAATTACCATTTAGAAGTAACGGTAAAAGGCGAAATAGATCCTAGAACAGGAATGTTAGTTGATTTGGGGGCTTTGCAAGCAGTTATTGACGAGCAAGTAATTGAGCCATTCGACCATACTTTTTTAAATAAAGATATTGCGTATTTTGCCCAGATTGTGCCAACGGCGGAAAATATTGCCGTTCGCATTCAAGACTTGTTGCAGCTTCCCATCGAGCAATTAGGAGCGACATTGCACAAAATTAAGCTGATTGAAAGCCCTAATAATTCTTGTGAAGTGTATTGCACTCAAACTGAAGCAGCAACTACCACTAGCAATGCAGTTTTGACATCGGTATAGTTATAAATAACAGTGACAATTTAATTACACAATTTCACTTATGCCACTAAAATAGAAACGGTAGTTGCAGCAATGCGACTGTTTCTGGTGCTGCACTTAAATGTTGCTGGAGGCGCGAGTAATGGTAGAAACTTTGAGCATTTCCAAACAAGACATTGCCGTCATGTCAATCGAGGAAGTGGAAGACTTAGCAATGCGTCTAGAGCAGGATAATTACAAAAATGCTTTTGACGGATTAAATGATTGGCATTTGCTGCGAGCGATCGCTTTTCAGCGTCCAGAATTGGTAGAGCCTTTCGTTTATTTACTAGACTTAGAACCTTACGACGAGTCATAAATGCTCGGTAGGAAAATTTTAATTGGTGTAGGCGGCGGTATCGCGGCTTACAAAGTTTGCGAACTTGTATCAATGCTATTTAAAGCTGGGGCCGAAGTACGGGTAATTCTTACCGATTCCGCCCAGCAATTTATTACACCTTTAACTTTAGCAACTCTAGCTCGTCATCCAGCTTATACCGATAAAGACTTTTGGCAGCCCCTCAATCGCCCTCTACATATAGATTTGGGTGAATGGGCAGAATTTATAGTTATTGCACCTTTAACCGCAAATACTCTTGCTAAATTAGCTCACGGTATGGCAGACAATCTGCTAACTAATACAGTTTTAGCTTCTAATTGTCCAATTTTACTCGCCCCTGCCATGAATACCGAAATGTGGCAGCAACTATCTGTACAGCGTAACTGGCAGCAATTATTGACAGATAAGCGATATTATGGTATGCAAACGGGGTATGGGTTATTAGCTTGCGATCGCGTAGGTGCGGGACGGATGGCAGAACCAAAAGAGATTTTGGCTAATTTGCGATCGCTTTTGTATGCCAAGGGACAGCAAGACTTGATAGGAAAACGAGTATTAATTAGCGCCGGAGGAACGCGCGAATACTTAGATCCCGTCCGGTTTATTGGCAATCCATCTACAGGCAAAATGGGTTTAGCTTTAGCTCAAGCGGCGGTAAATAGAGGCGCAATAGTTACTCTAATTCACACCACATTAAGCGGCGATATACCTTTAGGAGTTGAAGCAATTGGGGTAGTAAGCGCTGAAGAAATGCGTCAAGCAATGTTAAAAAACTTTGCCAATGCGGATGTCATCATCATGGCGGCGGCGGTAGCAGATGTCAAGCCAGCTAATTACAGCAGCGAAAAGTTGCCCAAATCCTCCCTCCCGCAAAGTATGGGATATTGTGGCTCAATTAGGACTTCTTAAACAACCTCATCAGCGTTTGATTGGTTTTGCTGCTCAGACAGGAGATATTGTTACGCCAGCATTGCAGAAATTACGGACAAAAAAGTTAGATGCGATCGCAGCTAACCCTATAGATTTACCTAATAGTGGTTTTGGCAGCGATTCTAACACTGCGGTTTTTATTGATGCCAATCGTCAAGTAGAAATTCCCGCTTGCAGCAAACTAGAACTAGCGCATCATTTATATGATTTTATCAGAAAATTATTTTATACTTGATTCCCTCCGGTTGGTAGAGCATTTTTTTAAGATAAATCGTTAAGATTTAACAAATTTAAACAATATTAGTTAATGAAAACAGCTTTAATTACCGGAGCTTCGGCGGGAATTGGGGAAACTTTCGCCCAAGAATTAGCCCAGAAGCAAATGAATTTAGTTTTGGTAGCAAGATCCGAAGAAAAGCTGCAATTATTAGCTCAAAAGTTGCGATCGCAGTACAACATCGATGTAGATATTATCGTTCAAGATTTAATCGCCCCAAACGCTGCAAAAGATTTATTTGACAAGGTAAACCAAAAAGGACTCACTATCGATTTATTGGTTAACAACGCGGGTTTTGGTGACTACGGTGATTTCGCCGAGCGAGATAGAGAGAAACAGCTAAACATAATTCAATTAAATATATTGGCTTTAGTAGATTTAACCCACTATTTTTTACCCGGAATGCGCGATCGCCGTTTGGGGGGGATAATTAATATGGCATCGAGCGCCGCTTTTCAACCAATGCCGTATTTTACCGTTTACGCAGCTAGTAAAGCTTTTGTATTGAGTTTTAGCGAAGCTTTGTGGGCAGAAAACCGCAGTTACAACGTTAACATTTTGGCAGTTTGTCCTGGCCCATCGCCTACAAGCTTTTTTGCCGATGCAGAGTTTCCCAGCTTTTTAGCCAAAGCCGCCGAGGTAAATGCTACACCTCCTGAAGTAATAGTACGCGAAGCCTTAGAAGCATTAAAAAATAACCATTCCAGCATCGTACCTGGGGATATTAGAAACCAATTACTTGTAAATATCCCGCGATTTTTACCGAGAGAAGCCTTAGTAAACTTATGGAAAACTATTTTAGGTACGGGAGTAAGTAAAAATTAGCGATCGCCTGCATTTTGCTCGTCAAATTTGAGCCAGTTCAATTACACCAGCAATTAGTTTCCAGCAAGGATCTTCCCCCTCCCAACTATTAGATGGACGATAGGGCATACTTAAACTGACTGTAACTAGACAAGGTTGTTCGGGAAGATAGCCAGATTCTAAACGGTCAACAAATACAGGATCGGTAATGGAAGCCTCTTTTAGCTGCTGTCCTGATTTTGTAATTATCGTGCCTTTCCACTTATTAGGTGCTGATTGGGTAACAGATAGCTGTGTTACTTCTACCAACTGTAAAGTACGCCGATCATTAAGTGGTAAAGCTTGCAAATAGCTTGGATTCACATATTTATGGGTATTGTGAAGAATCTGGGGATGACTACCGCAGTATTGAAGAACATCCTTTGGCTTAACTTGACCGATTTGCTGCCACATTCCAGCAGCAATTGTCAGATTTTCACTCTCAAATCCAAAATCAGAACCTGTACGAGCTAAAGGAATTTCTAAAACGTCTAGTAGTTCAGGCTCTTTTCCATTCACAAGACGTATATTTTTAGAGACTCGCCCATCATTTGGATAGGAACTAGATATAGGACGAATCCATTTTCCCATGCTAGGGTCGATGCCAGCAATGCAGCGTTCGTTTAGCTTCAGAGAGTTAGCAAGGCAGATAATTTGAACCATAAAGGAAAATTAATAAATTCTCAAGGGGGCTTGAGTCTAATATTCCCTAGAATGCAAACAAAGTAACAGTTTTATGTTCTTTAGCCTAAATATATTTAGAGATGGCAGATATTTATGTTTCCCCACTGATTACTGAGATACTCAGCAACTAAGCGACGGTGACAATAATGGGGTTTTGCCTCGCTACACAGCAAGCAAGCACTATCTATTAATTCTGGGTCGATTCGTTTTTCTACTTGACGATCGCGCATTAATTTTAAAAATTGCTGCTCATAAATATTCCAATCACCCTTGTTTTTCTTGTAAGCATCAAGAATATCTTTAGTTGGCGCTAAGTCGAGGATGTGAATATATTTTATATTGCCAATTTCCTGTAAAAAATACTCTATATCTACTCGTTTTGTAAATCCAGCTAGTTGAGAAACATTATTTAATCTTGTATCAATAACCGTTTTCACTCCAGCACCAATTAAAGAATCAAAAAACTTTCTGGCATTTTTCTGCGTGAAACCAATTGTAAATAAATTAACTGACTTGTTCATAATATTTCCCTTTTTTATCTACATAGGCAATTTTTTCTCCTTGCCTTTTATACGCTTCATGGGTAGCTTCTTCTTTCGAGTAATTATTAGTAGTTTCTAATAAATCAAAAAGTGATAGTTGACGACTTTCAACTACTTTGTAAGAGTCAAATCCATGTAGATCGAGAAGTCTGTCTTCAAGATGTTGATGAGTTTCTAAACTACCATCTTGTAAGATATGATTAATCTCTAATCCACAAGAGCGCAAGTTTTGACATACTAAAATTGTTCGGTGACAGGTAATCGGATCTTTTTCCGCACACATTAAAGCAATTTTATATTCTTTTACACCCTTAATAATGCGCTCAATTCCTTCTTCAAAAAGCTCTGTAGCGGCAATTTTTTCATATAACGCTTTGCCTTCAACATAACAAGTTAGATCGCTAGGTCTAGCTCCTAATTCACGCCCAAGGAATACATAACGAATCCCTTTATCACTTAAGGATATATTAAGTTCTGGTTGATTGAAATGAGGTAAATATCGACTATAGGGATGCGATCGCACATCGGCTAGTGCTGTTACTTCATGCTTTTGAAGCAGCGTGATAAAGGCTTCAATATTCAAGTTAGAGTGTCCAATGGTAAAAAGTTTCATCTCTAAAATGTACTCCCTAAATATTTCCTATTTTACTCAAGCTTTCATTGATTACATATAGCGAGTTAGCTGGATGCGATAGCGTTCTTTTTTAGTAATCATAATCTCGCCAACTTCTAACCTTCCTTTACCGCTAACAGCAATGAGATCGCCAGACTTAACTTGATAACTTGCTTGAGTAACATCTTTCCAGTTGACGCGCACATCGCCGCCATCAATTAAATCCGACATTTTGCTGCGAGACATTCCAAAACCTGCTGACGCGATCGCATCTAGCCTTAAAGAAGCCTCAACCGTCGTTGACTCCTTCTTTTTGGGTTCTCTAATTTTTAACTCGCTTAAATCGATACGCTGAGTTTTTACCGGAACAGAACGCACTTGTTGCAAATTCATTTCTAAAAATTCGGCAATTTCTGGAGTTGCGATCGCCTGCGCCCCTCGTTCGCCCAATACAATAATATCGCCCGTCTTTTCGCGGACGATTCCCGTCCCCAACATCGCCCCCAAAAAGTCGCGATGAGTCGCCGTATCAAACAAGAAGTTTCCGGCAATTTCCAGCGCCACTAACTCCACTTGAGAGCGTTCTAGCGGCACTTCCACGCGGGCAATTGCCACCCGTTGACGTTCCGCTTGTTCGTAACCACCCCAAGCCACTATTTGCACCTCTGTAAGGCGGCTAAATGCCCGTTGTAACTCCACAAGTTCTGGAGGAGAGAGAAAGTCTGTTAAAACCACCTCCCACGTCTTAATTGCTTGTTCTGTGCGATCGATTACCCGCGCGATAGTATCGCGATTTTCGACACCTTTTAAAATTTCTTCTCTTGGCAACATTTAATAATAGTTTTGAGTTTTAAATTTTTCTTCACCTTGTCCCCTATTGCTCATCTGGATCGTTATAACCTTGCAAATTCTCCGGTTCAAGTTGCCTCAATACTCGGTTAGCCTGACGAGTGACAAGATCCGATCCCTTAACCACTACTAAATACTTGCCTGCATTCAAACGGTTGCGGTAGGGAAGCGCGTCCCCGCCCCCCAAAGTTAAACCTACGCCACCACCAGCGAAAAAGCTGCCCATCAAGCCGCCACCCGCGCCTAAAAGAGCGCCAATGACAACATTACCTACATCTCCCGCCCAAGGAAAAGTATTTAAACCTGTTAGCAAATTAAAAGCCCCGCCAGCAATAAAGCCAAAAGGTACTAACCAAAAAGAGAGCAAACGCGATTGTTTTTTAGCTTCATTATTGGGATCGATTAAACCAAACTCATCCGCCGTTTTGTAACCTTTACCCAAAATACTGATATTTGCTACAGGGATGCCTTCTTTTTCTAGAGTAACGTAGGCAGTTTCAGCTTGAATGCGATCGCTCATGACGGCGATAAGATAGTTCATAAAAATGCAATAGATTTTGTTAGTGCTTGTTTCGGCTTTGGGTTATAGTTTAACTTGCGGCGAGTATGCCCTAAACACCGTAAACTATAGTTGTTTTTAAGATGGCAGGGATAATCAAAGCTTGTGCGCCTCCTAGTTAGGCGCTAATTGCCTTTAGGCAAACATTCTTCAAGTTTTGAAGTGTTGGCACGCACCCAAGCCTAGCTAAAGTTAAAACTTATTGCCCACTGTAAAAGCGAAGTATAGCGCGACTTCTTAAACGAAAAATGCCCAAAGTTCTTGTATCTGACCCCATTGACCAAGTTGGAATTGACATCCTCTCTCAAGTTGCGACGGTTGATATAAAAACCAATTTATCGCCAGAGCAACTAATCCAAATCATTCCAGAGTATGACGCATTAATGATTCGTTCTGGCAGCCGCATTACTAAAGAAATTATTGATGCGGGAACTCAGCTAAAAATTATCGGACGTGCGGGTGTGGGTGTAGATAACGTCGATGTCCCCGCCGCAACGCGCCGAGGCATCGTAGTTGTAAATTCCCCCGAAGGAAATACAATCGCCGCCGCCGAACACGCTTTAGCGATGATGATGGCACTCTCGCGCTACATTCCCGATGCCAATACCTCGGTAAAAAGCGGACAGTGGGATCGTAAAAGTTATGTAGGCGCAGAAGTTTACAAAAAAACTTTAGGAGTAGTTGGTTTAGGCAAAATTGGCTCTCATGTAGCTAACGTAGCTAAAGCAATGGGCATGAAACTAATTGCCTTCGATCCATTTATTTCTAACGAACGCGCCGAACAGTTAGGCTGTCGCTTGGTAGATATGGATTTACTGCTGCGCGAAGCCGACTACATCACCCTACACATTCCCAAAACTCCTGAAACAACTCACCTCATCAACGCCGAAGCTTTAGCCAAAATGAAGCCCAACGCCCGAATTATCAACTGTGCTAGAGGCGGCATTATTGACGAAATTGCTTTAGCTGAAGCTTTAGAAAAAGGACAAATTGGCGGCGCGGCTTTAGACGTATACGAAACCGAACCCTTGGGAGAATCGCCCCTTAAAGCCTTGGGCAAACAAGCAATTCTAACTCCGCACTTAGGCGCATCTACCGCCGAAGCCCAGGTAAACGTAGCAATTGATGTCGCCGAGCAAATTCGGGACGTACTACTAGGCTTACCAGCGCGTAGTGCGGTAAATATCCCCGGTATTAGCCCAGATGTGATGGAAGAACTGCGACCCTATATGCAGCTTGCCGAAACCCTAGGTAAATTTGTCGGTCAGTTGGCAGGGGGTAGAGTTGAATTGCTCAATGTCAAACTCCAAGGCGAACTTGCTACCAATAAAAGCCAGCCATTAGTAGTAGCATCGCTAAAAGGATTGCTTTCGGAAGCCTTGCGCGAACGAGTAAATTATGTAAATGCCAGTATCGAGGCAAAAGAGCGGGGAATACGAGTGATTGAAACGCGGGATGCAGCGATTCGCGATTATGCGGGATCTTTATACTTAGAAGCTAAAGGTTCTTTAGGCGCACACTCGGTTACAGGTGCGCTACTTGGAGATGGTGAAATTCGGATTACAGATATTGACGAATTTCCAATCAACGTTCCGCCAACCCAACATATGCTGTTTACTTTGCACCGCGATATGCCGGGACTTATTGGTAAAATTGGCTCGTTGCTGGGAAGCTTTAATGTCAACATCGCTAGTATGCAGGTAGGACGTAAAATTGTGCGTGGCGATGCGGTGATGGTGTTGAGTTTAGACGATCCTTTACCCGATGGAATTAGAGAGGAAATTATCAAAGTTCCCGGAATTAGAGATGCTTACACGGTTACTTTATAGCGTTGCTAATTTATGGCAAATAGTTGGTGGGAACTACAGATTAATTGTGATTCAAGCTTAGAAGAATCAATTTTTTGGCGCTTGGATAAGTTCGGCTGTCAAGGGACGGCAAGTGAAAGTAATGGCGCTGCTAGTTTAGTTAAGGCTTATTTACCCAGAAATCAAGTCCAACTGCTAGATTTGGCAGCGCTGTCCTTGTGGCTGCGGCAAGATGCTTTAATTGCCGAATTGCCTGCGCCGTCTATGCACTGGCAATTGATGGATGAAGAAGATTGGGCGAGTAGTTGGAAAGACTACTGGCAGCCGGAAGAAATTGGCGATTGTTTTTTAGTTAATCCTGCCTGGCTAAAAGTACCAGAAAATACAACTCGCTTAGTTCTAACTCTCGACCCAGGAATGGCTTTTGGGACGGGTAATCATGCAACAACGCAGCTATGTTTGGAATCGTTGGAAATGCGGATTGATGAAGATTCCCAAGGCGAAGTATTGGCAGATATTGGCTGTGGTTCGGGCATTCTTTCGATTGGTGCATTGCTCCTCGGTGCGAGTAAAGTTTATGCCGTAGATACAGACTTACTTGCTGTTGAATCTACAACCAGTAACCGGGAGTTGAATAAAATTGCAGGCGATCGCTTACTTGTAGATAAAGGTAGTGTAGAACAAGTACAAAAGCTGCTGCATGACGAACAAGTCGATGGCATTATGTGCAATATTTTAGCTGAAGTAATTATTCGCCTAATTCCTCAAATCAGCGCCCTTTGCAAGCCGACAACTTGGGGGATATTTAGTGGAATATTACTCGACCAAGCCGCCGATGTAGCGGATGCTTTAGAACATAATGGCTGGGTTGTAGCAACTATATGGCGGCGCAAAGAATGGTGTTGCTTTAACGTTCGCCGCGCTTAAAGCGAGAATTAGGGGCGATGCCTTTTAGTAGTAGCAGGGGAAAGTGCGATCGCAAATAATTAATAATTTTCTACAATTTTAGCGCTCACCCCTTGGCACAAATGCTTTGATTACAACAAATAATTTTTCTACTAACTAAAAGCTCAAATTTTATCAACACTACTAATTGTTAGTATTGCCCATGACTAACGAAGAATTACTGAGGTTTATTCAAAATACTATTAGCAATAAGAAAAATAGCTTATGGCTTTTTAGCTGTGACATTACTTATTTGCCATCAGAGATTGGTTGCTTATCAAGCTTACAAAATCTTTACCTAGATAAAAATAATATTAGTATTTTACCTGCTGAAATTGGTCAACTATCTAAATTAATACATCTTGAGCTTCATACTAATAAAATTACAAGCTTGCCATCTACTATAGGTAATTTAACTAACTTAAAATATCTTTATCTTGGCAGAAACAAAATAACTGATTTACCAGAATCGATTGGCGAACTTACTAGTTTAGAAACATTAGATATTAGAAATAATCATCTTACCAGCTTACCCAAATCGATTGGTAAGCTTACTAATTTACAAGAACTTAATCTCGAAAATAATCAACTGACGAGCTTACCTGATACTATTGAGCAACTTGATTATTTAACTTCGCTAAAATTAGAAGGTAATAAATTACCCGTACCTGTAGAAATTCTAAGCAAAACCAAACAGCCTAGAGTTATTATTAATTATTATTTAAAACTTAAGCATAGCCAACAAGGAAAACCTCTAAATGAAGTCAAACTTTTATTAGTAGGTCAGGGCGGTGTAGGTAAAAGCTCTTTACTAGATATGTTAACTAAGAATCCCTATAATCCCGATAAAAGCAAAACAGAAGGTATAAGTATTCAAAATTGGCAAGTTTTTATTAAGAACGAATCTATCCGCCTTAATATATGGGACTTTGGTGGACAAGAAATTATGCACGCCACTCACCAGTTTTTCCTTACTAAACGTAGCCTTTACTTATTAGTATTAGATGCTCGTTTAGGGGAAGACGAAAACCGGATTGAATATTGGCTTAAGCTAATTCAGAGCTATGGTGGTGATTCGCCTGTAATTATAGTTGGTAATAAGATAGACCAACATCCGCTAGACATCGATCGGCGAGGCTTACAGAATAAATATCCTAATATAAAAAAAATTGTAGCAGTCTCTTGCAAAGCGCAAGAAGGATTAGAAGAATTACAAGCTGCGATCGACCTAGAGATTAGTAAATTAGAGAATGTTCAAGATCGATTACCGCTATCGTGGTTTGAAATCAAGACCACTTTAGAGCAGATGCAGGAAGATTACATCCCTTACATTGACTATGAACTTATATGCAAACAAAATCAGATTGACGACTTCTTAAGTCAAAACACGCTCATTGAACTTATGCATCAACTTGGTATTGTATTAAGCTTTCGCGACGATCCTCGCCTTGCTGAAATGGGTGTTTTGAATCCAGAATGGGTCACAAATGGAGTTTATAAAATTCTAAATGACAACTTACTCTTAACAGAACACCGAGGAATACTAGAATCTAGCGATCTAAGCCGAATTTTAGATAGTCATCGATATCCTTCTAACAAGCGACTATTTATTGTGGATATGATGCGAAAGTTTGAATTGTGTTTTTCACTTGAAGATAGCGTAAAAGAGCGCGTCCTAATTCCCGATTTGCTCTCCAAAGAGGAACCTGCAACAGGCGACTGGGAAAATGGTTTAGCATTTCAATACCAGTACGATGTTTTACCGCACAGCATAATCTCTCGATTTATAGTGCGGATTCATCATCTTGCTGAAAGAAGAACTTGGTGGCGTACTGGGATCGTACTTAGGTATCAAAACAACAGAGCTATAATCAAGGCGGATCGAGAAGATAAACGGATATTAATTTTGGTTAATGGCTCTGCGCCAACTCGGCGAGAACTACTAGCAATAATTCGCTCTGAGTTTAACGCCATTCATCAAACTATCAAAGGACTTGAAGTTAAACAGAAAGTTCCTATACCTAAATATCCAAACATCTTAGTGGATTATGAACATCTACTAAATTTAGCGGAAATAGGCATACGAAACTTTGTTCCAGAAGGTTTAAAAGAAGAAGTCAGCGTCAAACAACTACTAGATGGAATTGAGGTTAAACAGAGTCGTCAGAAGCGACAGCGAGAGAGCGACAATGAAGATATAACTATGATGGGCAGATCATTAGCAAACAGACCAACTATCAATATTTACAATCAAAACGCACAGGAAAATCGCAATACAATGTCAAATGTACAACAGAATCATTACGGTAAAGGTGACAACGTTGCAGGCAACAAAACGCTTAACCAATTCAACAACTCTACTAATTTAGTAGAGGTGGTCACAGACATGAAAGAACTCCTAGCTGAACTATCTAAAGATTACCCTAATGATTCCCAAGCTGCAATTGGAGCAAAAGCAGCCGATCGCATTGAAACAAGTCCAACTATGAAACAACGATTTGTTAGTGCGCTTAAGGAAGTAGGGGCAACTGCTATAGAGGAAGCTATAGATCATCCGGCGATAAAATTTGCGATCGCTGCTGTAAAAGGGTACATGGACGCTTGAATGCGATCTCCAAACACAAGCATAAACGACCTTCTTAAAGAAGGCGATTACATAAGTAAACTTTTTTGATTTGCTTGTGTTAACAAGAAATAGACCAAAACGTAAGAATATCAAATTTAGACAAGCCAAGATGAGCAAAGATTTTAATCTCATCTACATTATTCATTAGGTGCGATCGCGCTTTTTTAATTAAAGGCTGAAAGCAGCGCACATTTTAAGTTTGTGGCATCCGTCTCTTAGATTGTTGTTAGTGGCGGAGGTTGCCTACTTTTAACTAATGCGAAATACTTAAAAGTTAAAAATGCAAAAATTGATCGATGATTGAAATTGTTGAAGCCGATCTTAATATCCCTGCTCATGCAGAGGCGATGATTCAGTTAATGGATGAGTATGCGCTCGCTCCTATGGGTGGTGGCAAAGGGCTATCTGACTATGTTAAAGCTAATCTTGCAGCAGAGCTTGCTAAGAGAATCACCGCTCATATTGTTCTTGCATTTGATAGTGCTGAACCCGCAGGGCTGGTTGTCTGCTTAGAGGGATTCTCTACCTTCGCGTGTCAGCCGTTACTTAATATCCACGATGTCATTGTTGCTTTCCCCTATCGTGGTAGAGGCTTGTCTAAACTGATGCTACAAAAAGTGGAGGCGATCGCGATCGCGTTGGGCTGCTGCAAACTCACTTTAGAGGTACTAGAAGGAAACTATATTGCTCAATCAGCCTACAAGGCTTTTGGATTCAGTGGCTATGAGTTAAATCCCCAAATGGGTAAGGCATTATTCTGGGAGAAGAAATTAGCAACCGTTAAATTTGTAGAATAACGGCGAGGAAAAGAGCTACCAAAATCAAGCTGTTTGAGAGTAATGTTTTGAAGTTTAAGTCAGGTTTAAAGTTGAGTAATGCCGCCGCCTACAGCAATTTCAGCACCCAACCTAATTTTCGACCTTCTTATTAGCTACAAGCGCAGGTCAATCAGGGCTGGCAACAAACTGGATGCGATCTAGCAATAGAATAAAGTTGTCAAGAAATATTAATTTTTTATCTAAATGAGTTTATTTTTTTCGGCGCTTGGACTTCTTTTATTGCTTTTAACACTAGCGGTTGCAATCTATTTAATTACAGCCCGCCCTTATCAATCATCTAACTCTGTAGCCAATTCCTACGACGAATGGACGGAAGACGGTATTTTAGAGTTTTACTGGGGCGAACATATCCACTTAGGTCATTACGGTTCGCCGCCACGACGGAAAGATTTTTTGACGGCAAAATCTGACTTTGTGCATGAAATGGTGCGTTGGGGAGGCTTAGATAAATTACCTCCTGGTACTACCGTCTTAGATGTTGGCTGTGGGATTGGCGGTAGCAGCCGCATTTTGGCAGAAAGTTACAATTTTGCAGTTACAGGGATTACTATTAGTTCCCAACAAGTCGAACGCGCCCAGCAGTTAACTTCTAAAGAACTTGATGTAAGGTTTTTGGTAGATGATGCGATGGCGCTTTCGTTTCCAGATGCTAGTTTTGATGTCGTTTGGTCGATTGAAGCGGGCCCGCATATGCCAGATAAAGCCATTTTTGCTAAAGAGTTAATGCGGATGTTAAAGCCGGGTGGTGTATTAGTTGTAGCGGACTGGAATCAAAGAGACGATCGCAATAAGCCGCTTAATTTTTGGGAAAAACCTGTTATGCAGCAACTCCTCGATCAGTGGTCGCATCCCGCGTTTTCAAGCATCGAAGGCTTTTCAGAGCTTTTGGAAGCAACGGGATTTGTGGAAGGAGAAGTAGTAACCGCAGATTGGACGCAGCAAACGCTACCTTCTTGGCTAGATTCTATTTGGCAGGGAATAGCTAGACCCCAGGGATTGGTAAGTTTTGGAATATCTGGCTTGATTAAATCTCTGCGCGAAGTCCCAACTTTATTATTAATGCGGCTGGCATTCGGTACGGGTCTTTGTCGATTTGGAATGTTTCGCGCTCTAAAAGCTAAATCGCTGTCCCCTTTATCACAAACTGTTGCAACCCAATCTGTTCAAGCTAAATAGAGCAAAGTCTATAATCAAACATTAGACATCTTGCAAAAGCCTTCTAGCCCGCCTAGGGTTGAAACCCGCTTGCTTATAGCTAAAGTCGGCTTAAGCCGACTAAAGAAAAACTTTTTAGACTGTTGCATGAGGTCTATTTCTAAAAATTCGCATTCTGTACAAGCAAGTATCGCTGCTGGCAACAAAAAATGACCCAGGTTGTAATTATTGGTGCGGGGCCTACAGGATTAACCTTAGCAATGCTTTTAGCAAAACGAGGTATTGCGGTCAAATTAATTGAAGCCTCGCGCAGTTTTCGGCGCATCTTTCGGGGAGAGGCGTTAATGCCCAGTGGTCTAGATGCGATCGCCCAATTAGGACTTGCAGACCTAGTAGACCAGATTCCGCACCGCTCGATTGATGCTTGGCAGTTTTATATTGAAAATCGTCCCCTCTTTCGGGTCAACGAACCAATGGAAGTTGGTGGTAAGCCTTGTATGCTAATTTCGCAGCCCGCGTTTTTGGAAGCTGTAGGCAAAAAAGCTCATGAGTGCGAGAGTTTTGAGTTAATCCAAGGTACTGTCCAAGATTTATTATGGCAAAACGATCGCGTATCTGGTATTAGATTAAGCGACGGGAGCGCGATCGCGGCAGATATTGTAATTGGTACTGATGGGCGCAACTCGATCGCGCGCCAAAAAGCAAATTTGCCTTTTAAGCAAGACGCTCAAAGCTTTGATATTCTGTGGTTTAAGCTGCCAACAAGTCCGCAGTTTGCCTCAGAAAATGTATTTTATTCAGTGGTACGCGATCGCAATGCCTTTGGGGTGTTCCAAAGCTCGGAAGGCAACCTTCAGGTAGGATGGTCGCTGTATAAAGACGATCCCATTGAATGGCAAAAGATTGATTGGAAAGAAAAACTAGCCTCAGCTTCCCCCGATTGGTTAGCCGCGCATTTTCGCCAACAGGCGATCGAGAAACCATTATTGTTATCCGTTGTCGTCGGGCGCTGTTTGCATTGGCATCTACCAGGATTGCTACTATTGGGCGATGCGGCACATCCTATGTCACCAATTCGCGCTCAGGGAATAAATATGGCATTACGCGATGTTGTAGTTGCAGCCAACTATCTCGTTCCAGTATTGCAACAACCCAACTTTGCCGCCATTGATGCCCTTCTTCCTCAAATTCAAGCAGAACGAGAACCAGAAATTATTTACATCCAAAAGCTGCAACGAGCCGAATTTGCTCAAGCTGAACTATTGCGAAATAACCCACTTTTGCGTTACGGGGTAAGCCGCCTAGCTCCACTGTTGGGGAACAAAATTCGCCATTCTTGGCTCAAGCGACAACGCAAGTTACGTCAAGGTTTTTCCCAAGTCGATTTGAAGGTGTAAATAAGTTTTTTATGTTTGTCTGCGTTCCTACAAATAAATCAAACCCGATTGAGATGAGTAAAGACTTTCAAGCCATCTTTACTCATCTAGTAACTTCGCGCAGTTTAAAGTACAGGCTGCAATCGCTGGATTAAAGCATTAGCTTGTAACACGCCCTCAATACGGTCTACAGGTTTACCTTGCTTGAAAACAACTAATGTGGGTAAAGCGTGGATATGGTGCTGACTTGCTAGTTGGGGGTATTTATCGGTGTTGATTTTTACTACCCGCAAGCGATCTTTAAGTTGGTTGTTGACTTGCTCTAAGATTGGAGACATCATTTGGCATGGCCCGCACCAATCAGCGTAAAAATCAACTAATACTGGTAAATCTGACTGAGAAATTAATTCTTCAAAGCTGTTGAACTGCTGTTTAGTAGCCATAAAACCCCATAGGTTTAGTTTCTAGCTCGATCGTGGCAGAAAGTTCAGTTAATTGCTAAATTCGCGCTTACTTTCTATATCTAATTTTAACGGGTTGATTTGGGGTTGCAAAAATTAGGTACATATTTGCGTAAAATCAGGTTTACGAATGGTCAATAGAGGAAGATTAATGGAAGCATTACCAGAACAATTACAAAAGCTGAAGTCACAAGTAGCGCTAGTTACAGGCGCATCGCGGGGAATAGGTCGCGCGATCGCCCTAAGTTTAGCAACCGAAGGCGCTAGTGTAGTTGTAAATTATGCAAATTCTAGCGCTGCTGCCGAGGAGATAGTAAAGGAAATTGTAGCAGGCGGGGGAAATGCGATCGCGTTGCAAGCTGATGTCTCTAAAGCGGAGGAAGTAGAGAATTTATTTAAAGCAGTGATGGATAAGTGGCAACGTATAGATATTTTAGTTAATAATGCTGGCATTACTCGCGATACGTTGTTATTACGCATGAAGCCGGAAGATTGGCAGGCGGTAATCGATCTCAATTTAACCGGAGTATTTTTGTGTACTCGCGCCGACAGTAAAA
>QQTW01000339.1_pt1 | contig 28829 bp, 32 predicted proteins | sample 1904831 | NCBI WGS metagenome assembly QQTW01 (sample SAMN09435610, study PRJNA476489) | Subsurface metagenome, whole genome shotgun sequencing project.
GCCGAGAGAAGCTGTTCACGCCCATGTACCTGATGATCGCACGCAAGCCTCCAGGATATTCCTCCTTCGGAGGGCAATAGAGGAAAGAATAGAAGTTTCAAGAACATATTTCAGGCAGGCGCAAGCTCTCTTTAATGGGAAGCTTGTCGCAGCTTTGATGACTCCCCACATATGTATATTGGCACCTTAGATGCACGTAAGCATAATCATAATGTCATATGCTCAATCTTGTCTGCCAGTAAAATATTCTTGGGCCTGCTAGAACTAGTGCCGGCATGGTTAAGATATTTCAGTGAAGAGGAATGGGCTGATACTGGCCTCAACGGACCCGAGCGCAGAAGAGCGGAAAAAGTCTCAACCCGAGCTCAAGTAGCGCATCTCAACCACCGTTCAACCACCAACATCAATCACCATCACTCTGGATTCCGTACTCTGGCAATCCAGACATATTCTCAGAGTGAATTTGCTTGAATAATCTTCATCTGAGTTGGCCGTCGTCCCAGCTGACGAGCTGTTGGGATACTCAATTGAACCCCCCGCCATGTCCACCAGGGCACTCCTTCGACCGGCCAGCAGGCTCTTGCACAGACCTGCTGTTCGACCACAGCTCTCTTCTCCCTCAATCTTGTCGCATGTCGGCACCAGAGTATGCAGATCGTATGCGACGCCAAGTGGAGTCAAGGAGATGGCGGTGCGAGACGCGTTGAACGAGGCGTTGGCCGAAGAGCTCGAACGGGATGAACGGGTGTTCGTCTTGGGCGAAGAGGTTGCGCAGTACAATGGAGCGTGAGTAAATACTTGTTTCACACCTATGGAATGTACAATTATCACGATCAGCAGTTTTCAGAATATCAGACAAATCGGGCCTCAAAAGATATGGATGCAAGGTCGAGCAGGGAGCAAACCAACATCGAGCTTAAAACGACAAAAACGGGCAACAATACATCAGGTACTAATCTTTTCACAGATACAAGGTCACCCGAGGTCTTCTGGATCGATTTGGCGACAAGCGAGTCATCGACAGTCCCATCACCGAGAGCGGCTTCTGCGGGTTGACCGTCGGAGCGGCATTGGCAGGCTTGCATCCAGTCGTGCGTGGCCCTTCTATACCTTCCAAAGTTGGAAGAATGAAATTAATTGATTTCGATACAGTGCGAGTTCATGACTTTCAACTTCGCTATGCAGGCCATTGACCAGATCATCAACTCCGCCGCCAAGACGTTGTACATGTCTGGAGGGATCCAAGCGTGCAACATCACGTTTCGAGGACCCAACGGTTTTGCTGCAGGCGTGGCAGCCCAGCACTCGCAAGATTATACCGCCTGGTATGGCAGCATTCCCGGTCTAAAGGTGGTGAGCCCCTGGAGCTCCGAGGATGCCAAGGGATTGTTGAAAGCTGCCATTCGAGATCCTAATCCAGTGGTTGTTCTGGAAAACGAGTACGATCACTTTCCTATTGTTCCTGCAGAGCCAAAACTAATTGCGTCGACTAGACTGCTATATGGGCAGAATTTCCCTATGAGCGAAGAGGCTCAGAGCAGTGACTTTGTCCTACCGGTGCGTGCTTGAATGCCTTACAGCCGGCAGACATTCATCGCTAACTTGGTCACGATGGCAGTTCGGCAAAGCCAAGATCGAGCGGCCAGGCAAGGACGTCACCATCGTCACGCTCTCACGCTGCGTCGGGCAATCGCTCGTCGCAGCCGAGCAGTTGAAGGCCAAATACGGCGTCGAGGCGGAAGTGATCAATCTGCGATCCATCAAGCCGCTTGATATCGAGGCAATTATCAAATCGGTCAAGAAGACGCATCATCTGATCGCGGTCGAGTCAGGCTTCCCAACTTTCGGCGTGGGCGCTGAGATCCTTGCGTTGGCCATGGAATATTGCTTTGATTACTTGGATGCGCCGGCCTTGCGGATTACTGGTGCCGAAGTTCCTACTCCTTACGGTATGTTGAATTTAATACCTATCTCCGGTTCCCCAGATCTGGTCGTCTCGGTTTTCTTTGCTGTCCGTTGAGTTACTCCGAAAACCCTTTCATTTCTACATTCTCCTTGAAATTAATTGTAGTTATATACTGACCGACTATGTGTAGCTCAAAAACTGGAAGCCATGTCCTTCCCCTCGGAAGAGCTGATTGCCGACTACGCTGGCAAATTGCTACGTGTATAATCCTTTTCGTCTCGATTCGTCTAGTCATCTTCAATCCATTTCCATACATCATTTATGTTTTCTCATTTTCCTCGAGTCGTCGTTGGAGGTGTAAGTTTAGAAGAGCGTATCCGACACTGGCTGCAATGCAAACCATCGGTGGTGGGGCTTACTTGGCGGTGCTTTGCAGGTACTTCACATGCAAGTATTTCATCTGGTCGCTGACATCTAGATCGGCTGCTGGTGTTGCCTACAAAGATACTTATGCATTTCTACCATCGATCTGGTGCCTCTATGGTGCAGACCCAAAGCGGTTGACAAAATAAATGGAACAGCTTAGGAGTAGCCGCCAGCTAAAGCAAACCTGGTAAGCACCAATTCATGCTTTTTTCCAGATCTGTTATCATGAGTCTAATGACGCCAGAGGCAGCATCGGCCATCATTATGAGTGCAATGACGATTGAAGTTATCTTCATCGTAAAAGCGAGGTTCTGGTCCGCTCGTCAAATAATCCCGTTGGCCAACTGGTCTGGCCCGTTCACGAAGTGACCAGTCTGACGAGCAGGCCGGCCCTTTCGTCAAGAGGATGCACTCGCCAAGTATCTTTTGACTGAACATTGTCGGCACAAAAAGATACCTACCATGTATTTCAACGCCGTGATGTCTTTTGGCGTAGTTATAGCGTTACCCCAGACAACACGCAATAGAACAATACCCAGCAAAGGTTGATATGGGCAGAGAAAAACATTACAACGTCACTTTACGCCATTGCTGATATCAAACCAGCCAGCATTGCTAACTAGCCTTTTCCCAACCAATATCTGTAAATCTAATTCTTCTGATGTTGTCTTGAACTTTAATAGCTTCAGTTGTGGAGTAGGGGTTTGGGTTTCTGTGCAAACTGCTCACCTTCGGCGGTCTGGCCAGTTTTGGGCAGTTCGTCAAGTAACCGGCTCGCTCGTCAAATCGGCCACTTGGTGAACGGGCCAGGCCAGTTGGTCAACGGGGATCACTTGACGAGCAGATCAGAAGAGCGACGAAGATCATCATGGTTATCGACTATTTGTTGTTGGGCTAGTTCATTTTGTTTCGTCGTCCGCGTCAGGTCTACAACCATTACGACGTCTCAGAATAGATGGTTCGAGGTTTGGACGGTGAGGGCTTCTTGCCGCCTTCGTCAGCAGAGTAGCTTGGGCGAATGGAATCCTCATGGGAGGGGGTTTCTATTCGCTCGAGCTACTCTACTGACAAATAGAAAGCTCTATACTAACGTCTCGACTCGAGTTTCTGGCTCGAGTCAGAAATCTGCATTGATGCCTTGGGCTTCGCGGTCATGAGTTGTTGCTCACCCTGTCGAGTTTATATCGGGGTCTAGCCCTAGACTACTATGCTTCTGATAACTCTGTTCAGCATTTTCCAACCTCAAATAATGAAGCGTCGCTCTGGAAAGGAGAGGAAGTTTCAAATTCAAAGGATCTGAATTCACAGCAGAATTGTGACTTGATCTTGTGGAAGCCTCTTTCTCTCTTGGATACGGACGGCCATTCTAATGCTACCACGGACATGGACAATTGAGGGTTTTTCGTAGATGAACAGCGATGACCTACCGCGTGGGACGCCCGTTATCCAACGTCCAGGGGGTTGTTTATCAAGAATACCCTCTATATAGGTGGTTGTGTAGGATGATGCGGTGTTATATTGGTATAAATTTCTAATCGTCTAAAGACACTCACACCATTGGCCCTAGGAGCGCTATATAATGTCACTACCACCCCAGTACATTTAGCCTCTCACATGACCTCCATCGGCGCCGACAGCACGGTTCGTCCAGCATGCCCTTGAAGATCGACAAGGAGTGTGACGGTAGAACAATGATGTCGACAACACCCACTCCTGAGTTAGGCTCGGATCTCGTACTTTACGGCGGAGAGATATTCCTCCGATCGAGTCTAGTTCCCACGACTACTGCATCCGTCGCCGGAGATGGTCGGCACTCGATATTAGCACTGAACATGGCTGCTGTGGAACCAGCCACGCACTGTGGCGGTGAGGGGAGGTAGTCCGAGCAAGACCTTACCTCGGCTGGGATCGCTTGAGCTGGTACGTTGGTCGCTACTCGTTCGACCATTCTACCCTTTGATGTCCTCATCAATATGGTCTCGCGGAAACTCCTAGGCTAATAGCGTACTATGACGCTTTTCAAAGTTATCACGCTGCTTTCCTTACTAGTCATCATCTCTCAGAAAGTTGTGGACCTGAGGGCGCCAAGATAGGTTGTGTAAGTGCTTCTCCATCAGCCACATCATGTCTTTGCAAGGAGTACTCTCGAAAACGAGTGGCTGTCTGCACGATGCTTACTCAGTAGATGTCCGCTTCCCGATCGTCATTCTGTTATGCCGGTGCGAGCAACATTGTGGGTTGGTTACAGCCGCTTCGTTACCCTAGGTTAGAAGCCCATGCCTACAGTACACTAGATACTACTCCAACTACGATTGGCAAGATCACAGCGGTGAAAGGCTATGCAAAAACAACAAGGATCAACGCAAAAAGCAAGTAACTATAAGAACCAATGGAGTGTTTTGTGTTCTGGACGGGTGCATGGGTCTGGAAGCTAAACGACGACTCGAGATCGGACATCATCGGTTGACCATGAGGCTCCACTCCCGGGATAATCTCCACAGGACCCGTCCAGCATATGACACAGCAGAAGCAACCGGTCATGTAAGTCCATGATGGTGGACGGACCACTGAGCCGGACCTGGGAGAGATCAACGACCTTATGGACAAGCTCGGATGATGCACCTGGACTCTCCACACTCTGGACACTCGGCCCCGAATCTCCGAGACATCTATCACCCTTGGGACATATGCATGCCTTGCACGTCGGATAAGGCACCCTGACCAGGATCCTGGAATCCCCGAAAGAGCAACTTGCAGACAGTCAACGCGTGACGATATACGTGGCAGCGGCAGCTCCTGAGAGCTGCAGGATTGAAGATGTGACGCATAAACGACCCTTGATGGGCATCTCATCCGAACATCAGATCTGGGTAATGGAAATTGAAGATACGCAAGTATGTCGATGAGACTGGAAGGACCTGCATACCGTCCGCTTCATTTCATACAGATGGTCGATGCACCCCGGCATGCATGTCGCCCTACGTATAACGTGGCGTTGGGCCCGATCCTGGATGGATGGATGGCGTGCCGATCCGCAGGCCTGGCCTGTTCAGATCGAACATCATCAAGTTTCGCATTTGAGCCTGCTGGAGAAATCACGATCCCGCTAAGCGTTATGTCCGACCATGTCCATGATGACAATAAACCTTGGAGTCGATCAAGGCCGAGCTAGGACCCGGACCGAGCAACGGCTAATCTAGCCTACCCAGGATATTCCCCGTTAGCGCAGCAGCCGCGGGGGGACCGAGAATATATACATTTCTTAGAGGACTCCACTAGTTTCTCCAGCTAGTGCTATCTCATGCTCTTGACGACACGGGATATGGATCTGCTGCGGGGAATTCTAGATGGATCGAACCAGAAGGAAAATGCCTGCGTCGACACGTCAGCGGCGATCAAGCCGTTTCATACCTCAATCAAAGCGCCACAGCCGTGCCGGCGAAGGTCGGACGCGGCAGGAAGATCTGAAAAAGGCTGAGCTGGCTTGGTCAGTGTACGTGATGACGGGACGGAGCTCGTCGGTGCGGCTCTGGAGAACAACCGTTTTCACCTAGGATTTCCATCGGCTTCGCTCGGGGGGAGCGGATAGGCACCATGGAACCGACCGCCACGATGGATCTCGAGGCTGACGGTCGACACCTATCGCTGTGCCCTTTTGGGCCTCCTGCTGGTGTTTTGCTTCTGATCCGAGGGACTCCGGCGTGTTTCGTTACAATCATTTCTTGTGTGCTTAGGAGAGCCATTAGCCCCTATATCTCTCGAGTTCTTGCTCATCTGGTTCCCAATGTCAACCAAGTCTCGTCCATCCTTTCCTTCGTTCTAGCCTTACGAAGTCTCTATCCCATTTTTTCCATCGTCATCGGACCCAATGCTCTGAGTTTGCTCAAGCATGGGCGCTCCAGTCAAGACTCGCTCCGCCTTCCTCGACCTGCCTCCGGAGATCCGCGAACAAGTCTACGGCGGGCTCTTCTCCGACGCTTCAGGCATCGACGTCCAGATTTTACGCACCTCGCAGCAGATCTACGTCGAGGCACAGCCTTTTCTATTCAAGCGGCCAGTGACCTTTGCCTCGCAGTTCGACTTTTATGAATGGGTGCGGATCAGCAGTGCTCACAACCGGAAATACGTGCAATGCGTGCGTATTAAGCTCGTGGACGTCATCAGCCACGAAGGATTACCGTCAGAGAGTATCCAGGAGTACCGACGCAACTCGCCCAGTCCGATCACGCGGACGTACGAAGACGATCTGAGCAGATTCGTCGAGGCGTTGAAGGGGGTACCCAACGTGCGCAGCCTCACGCTCTACAAGAACCGCACGGGGGACTCGGATCTCTTTCGGGATTTCCATCGCGAATGCTTCGCCGCGGTGGCCAAGCAATTTCCCGGCCTCAAGAGTCTCACATTCTACGTCGATCAGATCCCACTCGACTTCTTGGGATCCTTTCGTTCGTTGCAGAGTCTTCGCTTCACGGGCTTTTCGACTAGTTCGCCCAAAGACACCATCAAGGCGCTTCAGAAGCTGAGCAAACTCGACGAACTCGAGCTGTTCGGCCCTCCGCCGGCGCTCGCCTTCCTGCAACGCACCGGGTACGAAGGCGTGCGAGCCACACAGTCCATGACAGCGGAAGTCATCAAGCACCTGAATCCTCTACGGGCATGCACGATCTGCGAGATCCGCGATCCCTACGCCCATCCCAACACCGATGTGTTTGTATCGAAGGCGTTATTAACGGCACTCGGCCACGCCCACAGTCGCAGTCTACGCCGACTGAGGATTTCCACGGATTTCACACCCGCGTCAGAGTCCCGGACTGCTCTCGCCGCGTTATTAGCGGCATCAACATCCCTGCAGGAGCTTGAGCTCGGTTGGCCTGGGTTTTCAGAAGGAAGACTTCTCATCGATGCTCTCCCGCCGTCTCTTCGGACTTTGCAAATCACCGTCGGAGTAGGGTTAAAGCCAGATGAACTCGCTGAACGCATCATCATTGCGAGGAAGAAATCGAAACTTCCCGCCTTGAGGGAAGTAGTGCTGAGGACTGATTGGCGAGAGGCGCAGGCAAAGGAGTTGTCGAAGACGGTTGAAACCGCGTTGACGAAGTTGAAGAACGCCGGGATCACGAGGGCGAGTCGGGGGAGTTGGTATCCTATTATTTTGGATTGTCTGGATCAGAACTAGTTCGAGTTGCGCCTCTGTTTATGGTGCCACTTTCTTGTTTTTCCTTCCCTGGCTTTTTTTTCTGTTTCAGTATCGACGCACCCCCTTCTGGGAACTATATTTGCTCCCCATGTGGATCCTGTTTTTGTTGTTGTTTTCCATTCGGACCTGGGGGGTAACAGGGACTTCTTTGCCGGAGGATATGTAAGGGTCATGCCCGGACCGGACTGAACTGGATTGGCTGGCAACGGGAAAGGTCAGAGACTGGGGAGAGGTCAGATAGACCAAGACAGGGTGGAGGCTTCTTAGAACTAGTGGAGCCTGGAAGCTGGGGTAGCGTCTGCCACAACGGAACCGGAACAGGACTGGACTGGACTGGACTGGAAATCACTCATGAAGTAAAGGTGTTTTTGTTTTTTGATTTTATAATCGAATTCATCGATTCATTTAATCAGTGGGATATCTCGGATCATACGCCTCATACCCTTCATCATCGGTATCACTCTCCTCGTATTCCCTCTCTGTTCTTCTCGTCGCCGTTGCCTCTTCCTTGTCTCTAGCTGCTCCAGCTAGTCCACTTCCCAACCCAGCATTATTGTCCGTCCCATTCGAAGTAGCACCACCACCTTCACTTTCCGCCGTGGAAGTAGTGCCGATAGAAATCTTTTTGAATCCTCCTCCTCCTACCCCCGCATTTCCTCTTACAGACATCGAAGGAGGGGTATCCTCGCCCGAAAGGACATTCTTCGGTGGCGAAGAAGATGCACCGAGAGGACTACCACCACCACCACCGGTACTAACGAACGAAGACTTGAATCCACCCTTTTTGAACCCCCCTCTTCCTGCTGGTGCTCCTCCGCCAGTAACTCCCGTTGAAGTCGTACTTGTACCAACTCCTGGGTCTCATTATCTACTGATCATAGTTGAAGAAGGAGATGAACAATAACAGCAAGAAACAAACAAACGACGAACCATTAGCCCCACCGACACCTACAGCGGACGTCGAAGCCGAGGCGGTCGAACCGAGAGGTTTAATGGTGATCAATCCTGCATTGGCATCCGCTTTGCGTTCGGCTTTTCGGGCTTTCGATGAGGCGAGGGGATCGCGGGACATTTGTTTCATGTCTTTTAAGCGCTGATTTGTTTGTCTCTCAGCTTATTCATACGGAAAACAATGTGTGGGTTGGTCGCCGTGGAAAAGAGTGTTATGAATGGGAAGGAAGGAAGGCAGAAACAGTGGTAGAAGAGGTGAATTGGGAGATGAGAACAAAAAAGGGGGAATGAGCGAATAGACTGACTTTCTTATGTTGATGATCGTAAGACGATTCGTGGGCTTCGAATTCATTCATGCGGCTGTATCCCTAGATTTATCATATCCTCGGTCAATAGCAACGCTACCACTGGCAGAAAACCGTTCTGCGGTTGGTGTTCTCGATGTTCGGGCGAGCGAGCACTTGAATGAATGAATGAATGAATGAATGATGGGCATGAGGACTGGTGTAACGAGGCATACATACCTTCTGACATAGTTCGCCTGTATCACCATACAACGGATAGCAAGCATCAGCATAGCTTTGTAGAAAAGGATAAGTCTTCAATACAAGGCACGATATATAGAAGCAGATGGAACCTCAACCGTACAAAAGAAGGACTTGCGGGCCTCTCTCGCGCTTTCCGTCTAGATGCAGTACTCATGCCTGGATCAGCGGTGGGTTGATCGAAGTAGGGAGGTCAACAGTATGAATATAGTAATTGTATGCATGGGATGAGAAGGAGCGAGCGATAGCCGCTCCGGACCAAATGAGCAGAAATGTAGCTACTTCTTCCTAGAATGGAAATAGAGGAGGAATGAACAAAAGAGAGAAAGAAGCACAAGGGTAGCTTCTTCCAAGGGAAATAGTATTATGGAATTCATACAAGCGGCGCCGGGTTGGTATGTCCTCTCTATATACATGGTGTTCATGTGTTAGCTGTGGATTGGTGACATCTACGGATACACTGGTGGTAATGAAGATAGATGGACTTGCTGGAGGCATCTTGATGTTTACGTTTCAGTACTAAATATTTTGAATTTGATTTTCGGTTTGATGAGATAAATGAGTTGGATATGGAGGTTGAGCTCGCTGTTGCTGGTTGGACTTGGAACGGCTCTCAAGCTCCTCAAGCTCCGAGCTTTCAAGCTTTGGAGCTCTGGCTTAGTCATGCCGCTTTTAAAAACTCCTCTTCGTTATCTCCGACGACTATCCTTCACGATAGCTTAACCTGCTCAAGCACCACCGGATGTAGTCGCCAGAGTAAAATACATCCACAATGGAGCATGAACACTATGGTCATCGAGATCCCGAGAATGACTCTATATCCATGCACGAGTTGGATCCCTCACCCGTGGACGAAGACCCGGTCGTCCTCTCCATTGACTCCCTCCCCTCCAGCTCCGACGTCGATACCAAAAGATCCACTGATACTTTGACTCGGTCCTCGACATTGGGTCTCAGCGGCCATAGCGCCGTCTACTACCGTATATTCTCCTCTTTTCTCTCTTCCCTTTCCCCACCTATACCCTCCAACTTTTCAACTCTCGATCTGACTTTCATATCTCTAGTAACCCGAATTCAAAAATATTCTTCATACACCTTCACCCTTTTCCTCGGCATGCACATCACCAACAACGCCCTCATTCCTCTCTTCACTCGTTCCGTCTCCGCTTCAGAACCCTATCTCCTCCTCACCCGACCGTATTACCAATCCCCTCTTGCGGAACCCATCGTCGTTGCTCTTCCTTTACTTGCGCACGTCAGTTCAGGCATCGCCTTACGGGTTTATCGCCGAGTTCTGCTCGCTCGACGCTACGGTGCAGATTCCAGTCTCGAGCGTCAACGATTAGCATGGCCTCGATTATCCGGCACGAGTCTACTAGGCTACATCCTACTTCCTCTCGCTGCGGGGCATATCTTCGTCAATCGCCTCTTGCCATTATGGGTCGAGGGAGGCAATTCAGGCATCGGATTAAGTTACGTGAGTCATGGCTTTGCGAAAGATCCTGGGATCTCGTTCGTGGGGTATACCCTCCTTATTGGCGTCGCGAGCTGGCATTTCGCTTGGGGAATGGCGAAGTGGTGGGGGTATACCCCTGATTCCTCAACACCTTTTCGACAAGCTAGCGCTATGGACAGAGCGTGGTGGAGGAAGAGGAGGTGGTATATCTTGAATGCAATCAGTGTGGGCCTGGCCGGGGTGTGGATGGCGGGTGGATTGGGTGTCGTGGGAAGAGGAGGACTGGCAACAGGTTGGGTAGGGAGGGGGTATGACGAGTTGTATAAGACGATACCCTTGATTGGAAGATGGTTGTGATAATACCCAATACAATCAAATTGGTGAATCTCCTGAACTTAAAATACAAACGACATCTCAGGCCTCTCTATCAGCATTACAGAAGCTTCGTGGGAAGTTTATGGAGAGGGTTCTGGCGAAGCGGTATGGGGAAGATATCATGCAGGATTAAGCAAGAAACATCAACAGAAGCTTAAGAGAAAGACTGAGCAACTAAAACGACACTAAAAGAGGAAGCAAGCCACTCTGCAAATGATAAGTATTGTTGTGTCTCTCTCTCACACTTCATCATCCCAAACAGCAAGACAATGCAAATAGGTGCGAGATGCAAGACTCTACCAAAGAATGACACTGGACAGACTTTATCGTTAATAACTACTTCGGGGCCACTGAAGACAAGAAACGGCTGTTGTGGCTCTCTAGAAAACCCACAGGGTCGAGGACGACGCAAGCAAGCGATGCCATGACGATAGAGTTAATAAATAAGGCAAGCGGTGCTTTTCAAAGACAAGAGCGGGAGTAATCAACGCTAAATGGAGGTCATTCGCCGACATTTCAAAGCCTATGCGGTGAAAATTACAGGACCACTAGCTGTGCCAACCAGAGTGAGGGAGTCATGAAGCCTTCTGGGTGGAAAGTTACCTATAAACCTCGTTGGATGTGTCTATGCTTCTTCCCCGCAAACTGCCAATATAATCCTGTAAAGTGATGCGAATTCACATATCATGGGATGGTCTATCCAAATTAATCACTGTAAAGCAAACAACCTCAACCACAAACATGCACAGCTACTGATAAAGGGGGTTATTTAAATTTCGGTATAAAGTGCAGTAATGAAGAGGATATATACAGGTGGAACTAGAGTTGATCATTGTTTGAGCTGTGGAGAGAGACCTTCCTCCAACATCCTTCCAACGGTCAACACCCGAGCATCGTCCCCAAATTGTCCAATAATCTGAACACCAGCGCTAGCCACATCTGGATAACCCTCTCGATCGACATCTTCTAATCCCACTGGCACCGAGACAGCAGGTAGACCCGCGAGACTAGCAGGCACCGTCAGGACGTCATTCGTGTATGCATCTAACGGCGAACAATTCTTGTCATAAAGTGACTCGAGGGGAGGTGGCAGAGTCGGAGCGGTAGGACACAGCAGGACGTCCACCCTCTTATCCTCATCTTTCGTCCCTGCTTGTTGTCCAGTTGAGCTCGTGTCGGTAAAAGATGTATTTGGGAGCAGGGGATTCGCCAAAGCAAAAACCGAATTAAACTCATTCTGCACCATCCTTCGAATCTTCTGAGCTTGAATGAAATAGTTGTCGATGGCCGCCGCGCTGAGACTGAATGTACCTAGAAGAATTCGGGCTTTGACTTCTTCGCCGAAGTTCTCGCCGCGGGTTCGAGTGTATAGGACTCCACCTTCGGCATCGTCGGGTCCGTCGGCTCGGGTGCCATAGCGAACACCGTCGTACTTGGCGAGGTTCGAAGACGCTTCAGATGGGGCGAGGATGTAGTATGCTGAGAGAGCGTGCTTGGTGGTTGGCAAATGGACGGGAATGACGGAATGGCCTTGTTGTTGAAAGAATTCAATACTGCGCTGCCAAGTCCGGCGGATGATGGGGTCGAGTTCCTGAATGTTGTATTCTAGTGGGATACCGATCCGCGATGCATTGTTTTTGGGTCGGTGTGATACATGCTCGGCGATGCGAGCTCGGGTGCTCTTGGAGAGACTAGTTGGATCGTGGGGATCATAGAAATTGATCACGTCTGGGTAGCGGTTAGGGGATAGATGGAGGTTGGGTGAAGGGAAATCTGACCGAAAACTTCCTTGGCTGATACAGTGTTGCTGGCTAGCACCCCGACCGTGTCTAGAGAGTTGGCATATGCTACCACGCCCCATCTAGATACTAAGCCATACGAAGGCTTGAAGCCAACTGTACCGGTGTAGGCGGCAGGCAACCGGACTGAGCCTCCGGTGTCTGTACCCAGAGCACTGCAATCGTGATTAGCATCAGAAATGTATATGTAAAGTATGAAACATTGACGAACGCGTAGCATTGGCCGGTGGCCACAGCAAGGGCACTTCCACCCGAGCTACCGCCCGCTGACCTCTCAGGCTGGTCCTGGGGTTTAATATTCCTCACGGCACCAACGGCAGAGTAAATTGAGTGAGACCTGGCAAATCCAAGTCAGATATAGCTTGAGCTATATTTCAATGAATTGACGAACCCCATACCAAACGCGTCCAGGTTCGTCTTGCCGGCCATGAGAGCGCCGGCATCCTGCAAGCGATGCACCACCGTCGCATTAAACGGGCTAGCATAGTTCTTGAGAACAGCTGACGCGCAGGTCGTTGGTAAATCTTTTGTACATATATTATCTTTGATGGCAATTAATTGTCCATCCAGTACCGATTTCGGTTTCCCTTGAATGCGAGTAAGTACTTGCAAAGACCACCAGGGGAACACGTGCTGTACCTGATTGATGTCGAGCATCCGCCTCCGATGCCAGTTGCAGCAGGCCATCCTCATCCTTGGGACGATTGATGAAGGCATTACCCTTTATGTTGGCTATTTGATTTCGCAGGCATCTTTCTGCCGCTCGACGCAACGACATCCGTGAGATGAAGTCGTGATGGTCGTTTGAAACGGTTGCCTGGACATCAAGCATGCACGCAGATGTTCACGTGAACTGGCACAAACATCACCAAAGAGCTGAGGATCTCAGCTCTCCACGTCATGTCAACAACAGGGCGATGGATGAACCATGAGACATGATTAATCATCGCCATCTCGGCTTAGCGTTACTGCTACTATGAAGATGAATAAAATCGTAACTTCAGTGGTGGCCATGCTGGCTACGGGCAGCTATGCGACGCAGCCCAAGGCGTTGCAGCCATTGCCTGCTCCCTTGCGTGACCTGCGATGGGGCCAGTTGAACTTCCTGCACTCGACTGATACACATGGCTGGCATGCTGGTCATCTTCAAGAGTGCGTGTCTAGATGCAATCTCATTCATCTGTATTGACGATCGCATAGACCATTTTACTCGGCCGACTGGGGTGATTATATCTCCTTTGCGACGCGCATGAAGGAGCGTGCCGACGAGCAAGGCGTCGATCTGCTGCTCATCGACACGGGGGATCGAGTCGAGGGCAATGGATTGTATGATGCATCGCGACCCAAGGGGATCTATACATCAGAAATTCTCAAACAGCAACATATCGACGTGATCTGTTCCGGCAATCACGAGCTCTACAAGAAACACACGGCCGCTGAAGAATATCTGGTGACGGTACCGAACTTCAAAGGAAATTATCTGGCGTCCAACATCGACATCATCGATCCCGATTCGGGCGATCTGGTTCCGCTGGCGCCGAGGTTCCGCAAATTCACAACCCCAAAACAAGGCATTCGCATCGTGGCATTTGGGTTCCTCTTCGATTTCAAGGGAAATTATAACAACACCGTGGTTCAGCCGGTCGAGAAGACGATCGAGGAAGAATGGTTCCAAGATGCCATTCGAGACGAAGAAGTCGATCTGTTTCTCGTGGTGGGTCACGTCGCGCTTCGTTCGAAAGAATACAAAGCGATCCACACGGCCATCCGCAGTGTCAAATGGGATACCCCGATTCAATTCTTCGGTGGACACTCGCATATCCGCGACTATGCACGATACGACTCGAAGGCGTCTGCACTCGAAAGCGGACGATACATGGAGACGATCGGGTTCATGTCGATCAACGGACTGAAGACCAGCGGTGTTGCAGCAGCTGGGGGACTGGAATTTTCAAGACGATACATCGACAACAATCTACTTTCTTACCACCACCACACGGGACTGAACGCATCTACCTTCCATACGGAACTCGGTCGCAACGTCACGCAGTATATCGCCGGCGTTAGACGCATGCTGCACTTGGATCAATTGATTGGCTGCGCCCCGCAAGACTACTGGCTTAATCGAGCCGAGTATCCGAGCGACAAAAACATCTTCAGCTGGCTGGAGAGACAGGTCCTACCGGATATCACCAGGGGAAACGCTACGTCTGATGGTCCCATGCAGATGATCATCAACACGGGAGTCATTCGATTCGATATCTTTAATGGTCCATTTACGAAGGATACCGCTTTTATTGTTTCGCCGTTCACGGGCGGATTCAAATACATCAAGGACGTGCCGTATGAGAAGACGAAACAGTTGTTGGCGCTGCTGAACAATCATGGTCCTCTCTTTGGAGGAATCGGACCTGGGTTAAGAGACGTGGGTATTCTGCCAGCGCAGCGCGCAAAAGCAACAAGCGAGCCGTGGACCAGTTCCTCTGAACACGCGAAGTTTGCCAGACAAGGACACGGACAAGCTGTCTTGAGATCTGACACCACAAAAGAAGACCATCCTGATCCAAACCCGGAACCGGAATTACACCCAGGCTATACCACGCACGACGACGCCGGTGACGATGGCGACGACACCGTGCACAGTCCAATAGCATACTATGATGTCCCCAGTTTCATCGAAGCAAAGGTGTCTTTCCCTACTTCGTCTTCTTCATCGTCACTTTCATCTACCACCATTACCGTGACAGACAAAATCAACGGAATGGCAAAAAGAGAAGATGTCGAGAACGAAGAAGAAGAAGAGCCTCCACCACCACCTGAAAAAGTCGATCTTATTTTCCTTGAATTCATCCAGCCGTACATCTTATTGGGATTGAAGTTCTTGGGCCAGGAATATGATGCGGGCCATGATGTGCGGGCGTTCGCGGATGATGTCTCGTTTACGAGATTGCTGAGTGGATGGATTGAGGAGCATTGGGAACGGGATTGTATCTAATTTTTTTATTATATCATCTATCTTCTTTATCCTCCTATCTCTTGGATGGGTGTTTGTAAGCGTTACATGTCATTACTATTCGTTCCCATCCTTTGAGTTAAGGGAGATGGTGTGGTTAGAAAAAGTAGGCATGGCATTGCTTTGATATCATGAATTGTATCAAAACATATCAGACATAACAACATGAGGTTCCTCCAAATTAATTATGCTACATTATTCGTTATTGAACACAAACACGCTCTTCGCACCCCTATATCCTTCCAAAGTCCCTTGCACCTCCCCTCTTAACCTTTCTTCCTTTTCCTCCCACCCTTCTTTCACCCCTCCTGTACCACCACCACCACCATCGACACTCCACTTTACCTCCCTCACCGGCCCCAATTTCAACTCTCCCTTCCTCAGTAGCGCCATCAATTCTTTTAGAGTCTCCACCTTTGCCTCCAGATGAGTTTGAGCCCATTTACTCACCCAAAAACCCTCGCACCTTACATTCTTGAAGATCAATAGTCCCGCGGGGAGGATCAATGGTTGTTTACTCATCGCGCCATAAGTAACCAGACAGCCATCATCCGCTAATATCCTCGCCAAAGCCGTGGCAGGCTTTCCTCCCACGCAATTCAAGCCTAATCGTACTTTCTCTTTCCCTTGATCCGTAGCCTCGTGAATCTTGTCCGACACATCACGTGTCTTATTGAGCAATTCGTCTTCGGTGATCACGAGGTTTGCTCCCAGCGAATATAACTCGCGTTTCAACTTCTCGAGTTCTTCCAGAGGACGGTTCCGGATGATATTAATGCTCTTGTATCCCCATATTCTCCCTAATTGGATTGCAACCCGCCCAACGGCGGAGTTGGCCCCGTTTTGAATGAACCAATCCCTCCTTTCAGGATCGAGGGTGACGAAGTCACGAAGTAGACGGTGGGCGGTAACGGGGTTGATGCTTAAAGTGCTCAGTTGCAAGGGGGTGATGCCTGAAAAGTCTTCAATGGAAGATATGGGTAGTAAATCCTCTTCCGATAACGCGGAGGCGTGGGTCCGCCATGTACCGAAGCCCGGTCGTCGCATGAGCACCCAGTCACCCTTTTGTATGGTCTTGACTTGGGTACCGATGGAGATGACCTCAGCGAGCCCTTCCATTCCCCCGACGGCGATGGGGGACGGTGTGCTCAGGTTCGTAGTGAAGGTCGGGCGGGTCGGATAGGTGCCTTGGATTTGGTTGATGTCGGCGGGGTTAATGGGGGATGCGAGGAAGCGGAGGGTGAGGTTGGTGGAGTACGCGGGGGGTATGGAGTAGCGGTGGAGTCTAGAAGTTGTTAGCCAAGGAGTTTGGTAAATGCTGGTCAATGGATAGGTGAAATGATGTAGAAGAGGAGGAGCAGGAGTGTAGATGGGGTATATAGCAAACCTCAGGACGTCAGAAGGCTCGCCATGCTTTGAATACACCAGGGCTTGCGCCTGTGTGTACCCAAATGTAGACACCGGGCGAGATTGAGATGTCCTCCATCGGATTGGATGGTGGTATTTAACGCGAGCATATTGTGTAGATGGTCGGATGGTCGGAGGCATTGGTGGGCTGAGGTTGGTGGGGGGTGGTTTACACCATCGATGACTATTGTTAACCTTCGTCACGAGTGTGACGGAAGATGATGAAAGTTGCGATATCTGACATAAACAGAGGATTTGGTAATCATTTGCATACAAATCGAGAAGACATGTCAAAAGTTAATGCGAAACAACTTCCATCGCGACTGCGACGAAGGACGACGATGCGGGTGTTCGACGAAAAAGTGGCCACCTCGCTTGACCGTTAAGTGGTCACGATTTCGTCGAACAGCGCAAGTTTTGCGACGCGCGCGTGGATGCTCGATTGCGACGGTGTTCGACGAAAATCGACCACCTAAGTCGGCCCATCGTAGTTGGAGCAATCAATTACAGCCAGTCATTCTTATCAGATTTCGATGTTCGAAGGGTGTTCAATGAATATTTGACCACGTCCCTTTTAGGTCAAGGGGGAGGCTCTGCGATGCTGATTATCAGATCTTGAGATCGATGATAAGATCTGGAATCAGTTATCAGATCTTGAGATCGCGTTTGGCAGTTGCCATACTACAGAGGTTATCAGATTTCGATGGTTACCTACGACGGAATATGAGACGATAGATATTCGACAGCGGATTAGCCAACTTGGTCGCTAGCAATCGTTATTACATTGTAGAAAGTCTTGCATTTTCAAGATTAAAAGGAGAAAAAATCTTCATCGTAGTTGCGATGATGGCAGATGTTGGGACGTTCGACGAAAGTTCGGTCTTATCTGCGAACCTTCGTCACAAGTGCGACGAAGGTTGACGAAAGTTACGATATTTGATGTAAACACAGCCGATAGCGCGTCATTGGCTGGCAATGAAAAGAAATCCTATCAAAAGTTCTTCTGGGACAATCTCATCGCGGGTGCGATGGATGGCGAACCTACGGATGTTCGACGAAAGATTGGCCATCTTCTTCTGAAACTCCAGTTGGGCACAAGATCTTTGAACGTTTGACCTTTTATACTGGCCCTCCCTTGGCACCGCGACCAATGGCGATGCGACGACGTTCGACAAAACTCCAGTCCCTATAATTCTTCATCCATCGTCGTAAGTGCGACGAAAGTTGGATGATTTCATGACTTCTGATATTAACAAGCCTCATCTCTACTCAATCTATATACAGTTAAGAATGCTGATATCAAAAGTCATCATCAAACACCCTCCGTTGCACCTGCGACGGATGATGAAGGGTTCAGCTGTTTGACGAAACTTTGACCACTTCTTCAGAACCCTCCATGGGGTCACAGAATCGTTCAACGTCTGAACTTTGCGCTCACTCCTCCGAGCCCAACCTCCCAAGTAGCGATGCGACGATGTTCGACGAATCATGGCCTCCAACTAGTTATTCAAAATCCACCGTCGCGAGTGTGACGAAGGTTGGAGAAATTCATGACATCTGATGTAAACACAGCAAGTTGCTACTGATCTACACTCATTTGATCTGTTACCTCAAAAGTAATTGCCGGCATCCTTCGTCGCACCTGCGACGGATGATGAAGGGTTCGGATGTTCGACGAGATTCTGACCACTTCTTTGAAACCTCAATGCGGCCACAAAATCGTTGAACGTCGAGCTTTTCATCCAAACTTCCACCCCACTGCGACGAGTGGTGATGCGACGATGTTCGACGAAATTATGGTCTCTCTTACTGGTGATCCATCATCCACCGTCGCAAGTGTGACGAAGGTTGAAGAAATCCATAATATCTGATATAAACAAAGGCGATTGCTAGCGATTCATACTCAATTGACCATGTTTACATCAAAAGTGGCTGTCAGACTCCCTCCATCGCAGGTGCGATGGAGGATGAAGGGTCCTGACGTTCGACGAAACAATGGCTATTCTTCTGGTCACAGAGTTGTCGACCATCGTGATTTTGGTAGGGTGAGCTACGACCTCTGTTACACACGCTCGATATGTACGGAGATCACCATCGCTGGAATGTAAAGTTGGGTCTGATATTCGTCGACCGTCTTAGCCTTCCTCAACTTGCATCGCGGCCGTGACGAAGGAAGGCCCATTTCAACAGAGGGTTACTACTGATGGTCAACCAAATCAGTATGTCTCTTTCTACGAACGGAGTTGCTATTGAGGAGCGCTTTGCCCAATCGCTTCCCATGCAGCTCATTGGATTCATAATGTCTTTGAACTAAGTGATTCACTCGCTGCATCAATCATTCTGCCCTTGCATGCACTCATGCAGCTTAGCATCTGTATAATACAACTTGTAACCGGAAGAATCGTAGCCTCATCACACTCCCTCGGGACGGTCTGAATAACATACATACCTATATTGTCCAGAGGAATACTCTCTGCAATCCCAATCACTTCGCTACCACCGGTGGCCGTCCGCTCAAGATGTCCACAATGCTCTTCAAGTCCAGCCAGAACTCGCGTTTCGGTCGGCGCTGCTTCCAGTCCGTCTGCTCGCGCTCCAGCGTCTCCATGGGCGAGAAGATGACCTTGGCCCCCTGAATGCCAATCACGGCGGCCGACATGGGATCGTTCTTGATCTCCTCTGGAGACTTCCCCGCAAATTCCTCCAAGAACTGCATGCATTTTACCGCCAGTCTCACCGCTCGCACACGATCCATGGGCGAGGGGATACCTCCCTGTTGAACATGCCCCGGGATAGCGAATCGACTCTCGAACCGTCCCTTGGCTTCCTCACGGATCATATTGGCAATCACTTCCGTCGTGTACGTCTCGGAGGCGTGCTCGTTGCGCAGAATCAGCTTGCCCGCCCGATTCTGGCCCTGGTCTCGGGCAAACCCTTCTCTCAAGGAATCAATGTCCCGCGAGAGCATCTTGATCCCAATCCCTTCTTCGGGCGTGTACACGGCGAACGCCCCAACCGAGAGCCCAGCGATCGTCGCAATGTAGCCTGATCGACCGCCCTGCGTTTCGACGACGAAAACTCGTCGACGACTGGCGCTGGCCGATTGTCGGATGGCATCGCAGTAATCGATCAGCGCATTCAAGCAGGTGTCGCTGCCGATCGAGAATTCAGTTCCAGGGACGTTGTTGGAGATGGTTGCTGGGAGGACCGTCATCGGAATTCGAAAAGCTGGATATTTGTCTCGCGCCTTGCGCAGCTCCGACACGGCCGTGAACGCTTCAAAGCCACCCACGACAAACAGCGCCTCGAATTTGTACTTGTCGAAGCAGTATGCCGTCTTTTCCATGTCTTCCGAGGGCAGTCCCCTGTTGGTGCCAATCTCGCTGCCGCCTTTACTGACCCAACTGTCGACCTCGAGCCAGTGCAGATCGCGCACCGCACCAATCGGCTTGTCGTCGTGATGTCGACACAGCCCGGGAAACCCATTGTGGATCGCAATAGGCTTGTGGCCGCGAGTGAAGCAGTAGGCGACGGCTGCACGTGTTGCCGCATTCATGCCCCCAGCTGGCGCTCCCACATGAACAAATGCGATGCGCATTCTCTGTTCAAGCATATAAGCGCTGGCATTTCACCTCCTGCGGCAAATGAACTCACCTTCTTCGACGGCAGGAGCATGTCCGGTTGGTCCGTTGACGTCGTCGTCATATACGCTCGGTAGTATTCCTCAAATTCGGACGCCCGCATGCTCATGGCCTTGTCAAAGTCCTTGACTTTGATCGCCTCCGCTACAGCGTGCGTCTTTCTCACAGCGTCCATTAGCGGCATACGCGTGATTTTGTTTTCGGTAATGGCGATCATGGGCGTCGGCGTCTCCGGGGTTGCTTCGAGCACCGCTTCCACCGCTTCCACTCCTTGAAGCGTCGAAAGCAGCCGATCATAAGCACATGCCGTGCCACCTCGCTGGACGTGTCCTAGGGTAGTGATTCTTGTATCGAGACCCAGTTCGTTGGAGAGGATATCCTTGACTTTGGTCGGCGTGATCTTGTTCAATTGGAGGTCGTGAGCTCCTTCCGCAACGATAACCGTTGTCTTTCGTTTACCCAGTCGACGGTGCTTGATCCATGTCAGAAATGTCTTATCATCTAATATGCCAACGTATTACCTCGGAGATGATATGGCACATCTGCTTCTCCCACTCCACGCTAGGAGGGTGCTCGGGCAAGAAGACAAAGTCGGCGCCGGTGCTGACACCCGCCATCAACGCCAACCACCCGCAGTGTCTTCCCATGACCTCCACCACAAAAGCCCTCGAGTGGGAAAAGGCGGTAGCCTCGATAAAGTCGACTGCCTGGCAAATCCGTCCCAGCGAGGAATATGCGCCAATGGTCGCATCGGTCATGGACATGTCGTTGTCGATCGACCCCACCAGTCCAACGATATTGAGATGCTTAAAGGGCGTGACTTGCTCCTCGGTCAATTCCCCTTTGCGTACTAGTTCTTCCAGCAGGCCAGGCCATTCAGATCGAAACAGATGAGCACCGGTGAGAGAACCGTCGCCACCACAAATGATCAATGCGTCAATGCCGCGCGTGACGAGGTTCTTCGCGGCTCGCAATCGTCCTGGTCGCTCCATAAAGGCTTTGCAGCGGGCAGTACCGATCAAGGTCCCTCCTTCGGACAGCCAGCCTCGCACGTCGTCCCAATTCATCTGCTTGATGAGGTTGCCACCTCGAACGAGTCCCTCGTAGCCCTCGCAGATGCCGTAGCATTCGCATCCTTGGGCAATGGACATGCGCACGACTGCTCTGACGGCACCGTTCATGCCGGGAGCGTCGCCACCACTGGTCATGACGCCGATCCGGCGTTGCTTGCCCGGCCATCGATTCAAATTGGCAGTTGGCGTCTCCATGGTCATAAGACGAACTTAACAACGGTTAAGAGTTAAAGAGAATATCAATCAGGAAGTGATTGATATATGCAATTCTACTCTAATGGTACTGAGACTGGTCATGGGCGTTCAATTGTAAAAGGTTATATATATGACGTCGAAGGTGAGGGTGGAGGTGAAGATTTAGGGTGGGGGTGTTGTTGATCCAGAGATCTTATCGATAAGATTGAGCTGCTTGCGTGTGTCGGAAGTAATAAGACAGATTCTTGTATCTCTAATGACTAAAGTACCGTCTTGGGTACTTTCCACCTGCCACCACTGAAAGTACCGTCGCGAACCTCGATTAAAGCTTTCGAGCTTCAATTGACCTCCAATCAACACCACGACCTTCAGCTAAAACAATGAACAATGGCTGAAGCAAGTTCCACGTCAACGACCGAAACCCTCCTCTTACCACTTCGAGTCTGGCCCAAAGACGATGCAAACAAGAAATCACTCCCCTCACTCATCCAGCGCATCAATGAACAAAAAGGGCCATTTCGCAGCGTTACCGAGGCCAGCCTCGAGGAAGAGATTCGGGCGCAGGAGGCTCGCGATGCGCAACAAGATGAAGACGCCGCGGATGACAGTGGTGATGAAGACGAGAAGCCCGAGAATGAAGCGGGACGAAGGGAGACCCTGCTCAAAGCCAAGGAGGAGATATTGAAGCAAGTCGGGTGAGTCCCGTCGCATTCATATATCAATTGCTTATATATTGTCCATCTTTGTATGCTGAGATTCGATATAGACAGGCATACATGGAAGCCTACTATGCATTGGACTTTGTCTCGCTGCTCCTCTCAAAAGACACACCCCGCCAAGCTGAGCTGTCCATGTCGCAGCATCTGAAGCAACATGTGCCCATGGGCTCGCTGGGGATGGAGAAGGTGCAGCCGCAGCCCGACCGACCTCATGAAATCAAAGATCGAGAGACGGTGCAACTAGGCTGGAAAATGCAAAGTCTGCAATCAACGGCCGATAGTCTTCTTGCGGCGGCGACAAGACTGGAAACGGAAGTGCAGCACGAGACGCAGTATTGGGAGCAGGTGTTGGCAATTGACAGCGAGCGATGGTCGTTGTGTCGTATGCCGAGGGAGAGGCATACACTTGGTGTCCGATTTGGGTTTCTAGAAGGTATGTTGTGCACTCCATACCCCACCTCCCACTTCTCCACTACACCCGTACAGTACTAACGAACGAGACAAAGCGGCTGCTGAGTTCCGCGATCGCGGCCTGGGCGCCCTTCGACGAGGCGACGGTGGGAAGATCGTGCTCGACCAGGGTCTCGCCAACACCGTCCGCAAAGTTGTCCGTGTGCGTATCGAGAAGCCCGATCGAAGTCTCGAAAGCAGCTCGACCGTCCCGGCACTCACCAACCCCGACACCACGCCCATCGAAGAACTAATCCTCCAAGCTCGCAACGCCGTCTACGAAGAAGAACTCTTCCACGAACTCACCCGTGAAACACGCATCCTAACGAATCAAGGCGTGCATAACATCGATTCGGTCATCGTCTTGGCTTTACCTGATCGACGTCGCGTCTTGATCGACCTCTTCCCACTTGAGGATTATCATCACCAACAACAGCAAGAGCAGGAGCAACAACAGGATCAGTCGAAGGGTCAGCCACAACCTTCTCTGGCAGATGGCATCGCTCTAGCCCTCCGCTTACTTCTCTCGCACGCGCATCGTCAATATTTTCTTCAAAGATCCCAAATTCCTCCTCCCCTGACGGATCGAAAACGACCACAGCCTCCTCAAGCCATCATCCGGCCTATTCTAAGCCACCTTATGCATCGATCCGTGATTACCTCCCTCAACCGTTTCCTGAAAGGGTTAGAAGAAGCGCTAGATTCAGCTGGTTTGAATGCCTCCCATGCCGTCGCCATGGGAACCAACTGTTCCATCTCATCCACCGATACCGCCACCAACAAACCAGGCAAGAAACAGCAAAAGATAGCAGAAAAAGTTGTTGAGGCATTCGCCAACGGCGTCGAAAGTGACATCACCATCTCCCTCCCCGGGGGAAATATTCTAGAGGTACATGTCCGGACGCAACTTTATCCGCCTTTTCTGGGAACCGATTACCTCGTTACTCTCCTCCAACATCATCAACACCAACACCAATACCAACAACAGCGAAGTTCTTCATCAGATGGGAATACAGAAACAGAAGCGAGACGAGACAAGCACGTCATCACCCGTCTGCAATTCTCTTCAGGGACAGAAATGAGACGATATATCTCCCATGCTGTAACGCTGGCCTTAATCGAGGAGATTAAGAGCTGGTCATCGTCGAGTCTCACTTCCCCTCAGGCGTCTTCTGGTACTTCTACCGGCAGTGTCAGCGGAGACAAAAGTCGATCGAAAACCGAACCTGGAATATCACACCCTGGCTCATCATCAAAATCCAGCCCTCAGAAGCCAAAGGAAAGCAGAACCGACTTAGACAGAACTACAGCAACAACAACCTGGCTATCGACATCAACGTTCAATGAATTAACTATCACTTACGATAAAGTCGGTCGGAGTAAACGCTTACAGATCCTCGTGCTTGATGATCGCAACGATGAAGATGGTGGTGGAGGAGGAGGTGTCCATGATGATGGGAGTGTAGATGAGAAATATGATGATGAAGATCGGGGGCAGACCACGGTGGTGGTTAAATGGGGATGGTTATCCGGGCTGGATAGATCGGGGAGTGGCTCCTATCGATGGCACGGAAAGAGAAAGACAGAAAAAGGAGAGGGAGATGAAGGAGTGGGACCGAAACGATCGCTGAGAGCGGTTGTTGCGGAGGCGGCTCAGTTTCACTCGTCTTGATTTAGTTCAGTTGGTGCAGTGATATACTATATCTACGTCTAGACAAGACAGAGGAAGTGGCATAAATAAAATATAGATTAGAGAGATGGACTACTCTAGGTAGCTACCTAGCTAGGAGGAAGAGGAAGTAGAGGAGTGATGATGTTGTTCGAGTTCATCGAGTAATTGGACAGTTTCGTGAGGATTGGCGATCCAGGCTGTTGTGCATGCCAATCGAGCCTATTTAATATCCTCCGTTAGCTTGTTATAGTGACGAGACGAGACGGGGGGCAATGGAGAGGGAAGAAAGAAGGAGAGATATGAACGTATGAACATGGAGATATATATAAAACGACGAACCTTGAAATCGTTAGCGTTAGCAGACAAGAATTGATCTCCCACATGCAACGATCGAGCACCGGAGATGCCCCCAAAGAAGCGTTGAATGCAGAGCACGCCCCATGATTTATCGCCAATGTCGACAAATACGTCACTTCCTCCTTTACATCACAACACACATCCATCAGCATTGATTTTCAAGTAACCAACGGTCACCATATCATCGCAAGGGACATCATAAAGATGCTGCGGTACGAGGCACGGATTAGCGAATAATAGAAATGACAGAAACCCACCATTAAAAGCACAAAACGGGATCCTTTTCCCAACTTCTGAGATTTCCAAAGCACGCTGCACCACCAACACCGTTTCCTCCAGCTGCTCTCTCTCCAATCGGCATGTCTCTTTGGGAGCGATGCCCACGGCACGTTCTTTCCGAACAACCACCGCTTGGAGCTGCATATTCTGCACACATTCATGAAGACTCTTCTGCGCCACATCCAATAATTCCTTGATATCTTTCTCTGTCCAACGTTTCATTTCGTCCAATGCCCAGTCGTTCCGCTGAACGGACTTTAATAGAGGCTTTGCATCAGCATCCGGATTGTAGCGGAAGAAGAAATTGCATTCGCCGCCCAGCACGACAAGATTCGATTTTTGTTGTGAGGAGAGATCGGACGCTGAAGATACGGCTTCCAACAGACCGTATAGACGGTTGTAGTAGAGTCCCGGGTCCGTGTACCCTGCTGCCGTTACGATGCCGACATAGATCCCTTTTCGTAGCAGACGGAGGAGGTAAGGAATGACGGGGTTCTCAGGGGTAAGACAGGCTCCATCGTCGTAGAGGGTCACGTCGCCGTCGAAGGTGACGAGCTCCACGGGTTGGGTAGAGTCCTGAACGAGTGAAAGCAGTTGCGCCGTGTTGAGAATCGATCGGACATCGTTGAATGAGGGGGGGACGAAATGCCGCGAACTGATGTGGCGTCGACGGTCCACGTGCAGAAACGCAGCTTCGAGATAGAGCGGTGTGAAGAAGGTGCCGAGGGATGGGACCAGGAATTTGAGCTTGGATCGCTCGGGCGTGCCGGCTTTTTGCTGGGCGACTGGTAGAGAAGGAAGTTGAGCTTCGAAAGGGAAGTATAGTACTCGACTGTACTAAGAGCCACAAAACATTCGGGAGAAGATCCAGACAAGAAGCAAGGAGGTATGTGAAAAAGGAACGGCCAGTGATAATAGCGTCGATAAGAAATCTGACGTCTTAGATTCTTGTGGAATAAGGTCGAATTCGAGGGCTTGATTGTAGATTGACAAGGGTAAGAATGGTGATTCAATACATACTATGTTCTCCAACCAGCCCTTCAACATCCCTCATGATCTCTGCATACCGCCTCCGTACCGTAGCCGCCAGATCACGCACACTAGCCTCCGCATCCTGATCTTGATCATAGAGGAGGGTAGGTTGAGCATGTAGTACGAATGGTACCGCTAGAAGACCCTTGAGATTGCAAAATGGATATCAGTAACCCTTCCTTCGGCAGGTGATGGCAGAGAGTCTTCTGATTTGAATCTTGCAGTATCAATCGACTCAAGGCAGAACTTAAGAAGATGAGAAGATACAAGATGGAAAATTGTAAAAGAGGAAGTAAAAATCGAAAGAGACAGAATATAAGGGAGGGGTACTTTAATCCATTCAATCTATTAATATTCCCCAGTCAGTCAATTATCCAGAAAAGATTCTCCCGAATCAAACGGCTACGTACGAATTGATCTCGTCGATGAGTCTATATCCTTTCAACACCATCATCAGTCATCTCGTCAAGTATTTAATCGAATACAAGGGTGTAAAGGTTCGTCCGTGACTGCGTCTTGGAATGGTACGCTGAGCGGAGTGATCAGACGAACGAACCTTGAGCGCGTCTAGAATTCGTTAGTTTGTGGTAGGGCTGACCCAACTTCCTTGAGCATTGATTGGAGAACAGCAATTAGCTCTATAAAATGACATTCAAGAGGAAGGAATAGGGTACTTTACATTCTACTCTGTATTTAGTCGTCATTTTGACTTGCTATGATCTAATGAGTGGCTTGTGGTGGGGGTTTATTCGTCTAGCTCTAAGATGTGCCTCTAAGCTTGACGCGGACAAAAGAGGTGTTGGAACAGAATCAGGGCTCTGGTCAATGCCCGCCGATGCTACGCTCTACGGCTACCGCTACGGTCCCTTTCGTGAGAATTGTACATTACCTGGCCTGAGAGAACATAAAGCAGGCTGCATCATGACAAGTGAATACCAGAAAAATGGACAGTCTCAGCAGCAACCGGTGGAGTACGGTACTCCCGGGATTCCCTGCATGGTCGTCATCGCTCTGATGACGAAGGTTACCTCAATCATCAATACACTGACGACGACGATATAACCACTGTTTTCGTCGAACAACTTATGAGGATATGGTAATTCAAATCGAGCAAGAGCTGATGATCCCCAGAGGAACCTCTTCGTCAGTAGTTACTGCTGAGTTACCCCCATCGATATCGTCCATTGTGTGCATGACTAGTTGAAAATCCCCCCAAAACACATGTCGCTATGCAGTCAGATGAAGTATCAAGTCGCCGCTCATTACGGCTCTATGAAGTCTTATAGCATTCAAAAGAAAGCACACCACCCGATATACATCGCCGCCAAATTCTTCGCGCTGACAGCTTGTTGAATGAGTTCGTCGACATGTCCCTCCACCGACAACGTCACCGTCTCCCCGGCCAGCAAGCCTCGGACTTTCCCTCGGACTGAGTCTAGTACGTCTTGAGGCGTTTCCGGCACATTCCTAACTGTTCTCTTCTACAAAATAATGTTAGTAGGAACTCCCAAAGTCGAGATCAGACGATATCCACGGCTTACCTTCTTCCCGATAAAGTCGGTAGTCGGATCGTACACAAACGTCTCGAGGATCGTCATCAGTGACTCTTCATTCTGTCGAAGGACTTTTAGAGTGAGTTCGCATGATTTGCGAAACGGCCCTAAATCTCGGTCAGCTTTCTTTGATGGACTACGTAACAGTGATAACATCCCACCTTCGTAGCCGTAGACACCAAACGCATCGACCATGTTGTGTGTTAATCGGAAGGGAACCCTCTCCGGCTTCCCGAATGTGAGCATCTTCTAATACTGTGCATGGATCATGCTAATGGTTGCAGTACGCCGAGATCCGGTTGTTGCTTGAAGAAGCATGCAGCAACGCAAGCAAGCTGCCCATCTTCGAGAAGCAAATCCTTCCTAGGTTACATCATCTACGTCCTGACTCGGTCGTATTTTATTCCTAACATAGATAGCTTCCCTCCCGTCTTTCACGAATGGTTTGTGGAAATGTTTCCCGAACCTGGAGCATGGTTCAACGCCCGACTTCGCTACACGCGTTCCTGCGCTGTCATGTCCATGGTGGGAATGGTCCTAGGGTGAGTCTTCCATTTCGCGTCAAGCAACATATACTTATCTCGTCAACAGTCTTGGAGATCGGCACGGCGAGAATATCTTATTCGAAGAAGGCAGCGGCGGGACGTTTCACGTGGATTTCAACTGTCTCTTCGATAAGGTCTGCTCTATTACGATCCCTTGAAGATACACAATTTGACGCAAATAACTAGGGCCTCACTTTCGAGAAGCCGGAGAGGGTTCCCTTCCGATTAACACACACAG
>QQTW01000340.1_pt1 | contig 28713 bp, 26 predicted proteins | sample 1904831 | NCBI WGS metagenome assembly QQTW01 (sample SAMN09435610, study PRJNA476489) | Subsurface metagenome, whole genome shotgun sequencing project.
CCCAACTCACCAGATAGGATTGGTGAATGGAATACGTAGATGGAGTGTTATGTACAGGCCCAGCTCTTGTCAAGGTTCCAGAGGTTCCGAACTGCACGTGCTGCGATTTTAGAAGCGCGTAGGCGGTGTAATTCTGCCGACAAAACTATTTCGACACGTTGATGGAGTGGACCAGTGACGGCAGATCATCAATAAACGCTTCACCTTGCCTTTCAGCATCAACTCTCAAAGGATAAGAGCTGACCAAATTTGCTGAGACTATAGACGTATGAAACGCAGTGCATACCACACCCGGAAAGCATGGTAAGCTCAACAACGCTTTTAGCCAGCGATGTCACTCTGACCGCGTTTTCAGAACACTCTATTCAACTCAGCCCTCCGACAATCAACGTCAATCCGTAATGATTTGGATGCGTTTGCAGAGGCCTCGACGGTGTCGCCAGCGCTGCAAGGTATGTCAAGTGTGCCGCGTTCCCGCATACAACGCTGTCCGATTCCCATTGCTAACGTCCCCCAAGCTGACAGCCCTTAGGCCAGATAAGCGCTTCTCTCGCATCCTTCTCCCGCACGGTGGACGACTACAATAGACTCGCGAAGCAGGAGCTCATCCCTGCTAAGCAGGACAAGGCTTATGAGAGAGTCAAGACTTTTCGGGCTGAGCTCACGGACTACCGCCAGAATTTTGAGCGGTTGAAACACGAGGCCGAGGAACAAGTGAGTCTATCCGGCTTTACCCCTTGCACGGCTTCTCCTAGACCTGATACCAGTCCTTGAACTACGTTCATCTGTGATATACTGACCGGTCTCTTTGCACCGCCGTAGCAATCCACTGAAGCTCGCACCGAGCTCCTTGGACGCCGACCACATCACGCCGCAACTCCAGAAAATCCTTACGCATCATCCGCAAACGCTTCCAACAACCCTCTCTTCCGTCCGACCGCTCTCGGGGCTTCTCCCGCCCAACAATCACGCGAAACTCACGCACTCAGAGAGCAATCGTTCATGTCACAGACCAATGCTCAACTAGACGAGTTTTTGGAGCGTGGACGGGCTGTGCTGGGCGATTTGGGTGACCAGAGGGAGATGCTGAAAGGCACACAGCGAAAGCTATATAGCGTCGCGAACACGCTGGGAATCAGTGGAGATACCATTCGTATGGTTGAGAGGAGGGCGAGACAAGACAAATGGATCTTTTGGATCGGTGTGGTGGTGTTCTTCGTATTTTGTTACCTCGTCCTCAAGTGGCTGCGGTAAGGTCCGTTCGAATAGACCAAAAAATCCTCATTACATTGATGGGCTTAGCGCGGCGTTAGGATACCTGATGATGGGTATGCGTAACCATGTATTAAAGGGGTCCTGTTGCCGCAAATATGCTTGCACATTTACAGACTTTTGAATTATTAGTGCACTTCACCGTATGAGGTGTGACATATGATTACTCACTACATCATTCACCTGCTCAGATGATGCTGCGCGGTACAGTGATCATGTTTAAGGTTTACGAAGATTTTAGTGCGGGTATGCTTGGGGAATATAAGTGAAAGTGATATAATTTGATTATCGCGGCATGAACTCTATTAAACGTAACCTGTGCCTGGTAAACGCCCAAACGTCCAGAAGTCCAAACCCAACACTGAAGCATTAGAAAATCCGCTATTGAAATCAAATCAACATGTCAAAGTCAATTGAGTTCCAACACCACAGATCAATAAAAATTGGCAAGAGAAAAGCAGCGGAAGAGAGCAACGACCTTGCCCATCCTCACCAGTCATAGTACGGAACGGGATCAACGGCGCTGTCGAGCCGCCTTTCGTGCTGGTCCAATCGAACGAGACATCGAGCAAGATCCCGTTCCATACCATCAAGTCTTGTTTCAGGATCTTGACGGTCCGACAGAAGTGATGGAAAGTTCCCGGGAAGGCTATAGTCACTGTAGCCGAAGCCATGATCCCGATAGGGGAAACGGTGGTCACCATAGCGGCGGCCCCTCCCGCCCCGGTGTTGGGACCGGCCACGACGTGGTAGCGCCAACTCGTCGTCCAGATCGCCTTGGGTGTCAACGTAGTACGCGACTTGCTGGAGCATGCGCAGGAACTTTTCGCTTCCCTCGGGCAGATGGCGGATGCCAAAATCATGCCGGATTCTGCGCAGCTCTGGACGTCCCATCAGTAGTTCTCGACAGCAGATGACCATCTGGCCCTCGGACATGGCGCTCTCGAAGATAGCTGCGCCCCAGTGCAGCAGTGCCTCCGGAAACCGCTCGGCCTGGGCGATGTATCGGCCGTACTTGATGAAGAACTGGCTGAGCAAGGACCCGATGGCAGTGGACTCGACCTGGCGCGAGATCTCGGCTAGACACTGGAACAACTGCAACGTTTGCGAGAAGCGTAGCTCTTGGCCCGGGTAACTCAGATCCTTGGCGTAACTGTCTTTGAGGCCATCCATCAGGTCAATGGCCGCGCTACCTGGTGCGAGGGTGTCTTGTTCCAGAGACGCGATGATCTTCTCCCAGACGCGGGTCAGGAACCTCGCTGACACGACGTTCCGACGGACGAGCTTAGATCTCCGGATGAGGTGTGAGGGGTTTGCCGCATGGTTGTGACGATGTCGCAAGATGTGTCGAAAGCCAGGGATGTATTCCTGCATGGTCTCAGCTCCAATGTAAGCTTGGTGGTTTCCGAGAACGACCGAAAGAGCAGCAGGGTCATAGTCATGGTCGTAGTGTCCTGGTAAAACGTCGAGAGCCATTTTGCCTAGCTAGAAAGTGTTGAATGGAGTGGAGATGCAAAGCAAATTCGAAGGCTCGAGCGAGAATCTTATCTTCAAGCAGGATCCGAATGACCTGAGGGATGCGCGTGCTCACGGCCAAACTGCTCGAGATCAGCCACGGCCTTATACCACCTGCAAGTGACGACGGTGCGTAGCAGGCGAACGCAAACCTCTACTACCTGCTGCCTCTGCAGGCCTTGTACCACGGAACCTCGTGTTTGCGCTGTGCATTTCATCGGAGAGCCCCGAGAAACCTGCGCCTAATCGACGTGTTCGAGCCAAAGCTTGATAATCTGACAGCAAACATGCTCCCGTGCCACTCATTTTCCCTTCTCTTTTCACCCATGTACTGACATGAAAAACTGCTCAACAGGACATCAAACCTCGCAAAGCCGGCTGGTACGCAAGTCGGACATATGGCTTATACCCAAGTCTTCCATAGTCGGATCACTGGTCGGCAACCCTTCCAGGGCTTGGATGTCGCGTTCCATCGGGCGGATGCCTGCATAACAAACCCTACCTTGCGCAAGTAAGCATCTGTAATACGACCCTCGAAAGCTCTCCATGGGACGAGAAAATCCTCTGTTTTTGTGCACATGCCAGCATCCGAAGACCAAGTCCGCCTCAATGATTGTCGTCATGAGTCAGACTGAAGCCTCTTCTCACTGACCATGCGATCATCGCGTCAACAGATGAACCCATTAAAGAGTGGTCTGGAGTATGAGGCGGTTGACGTCAGTTTGCGGATTCCGAGGTTGAGCACCGTGATCTGCTATAACTAGGTAGATATAGCATTCCTAATCAGGCATCACCGCAGACCGTACGGAATAATATCTTTACCATGTAACACACCGAGAGCCTAGCATACTGGTCGACTCTCCACAGGATGTTCATGATGACTGCGTGGTCACATCCCAGTTGCTCATCAGCTGGTTCGCGTATTCCCTCCTCTCACGGGCGATGCAGTCTCCCTGCTTTCCTGTCTTCGTCCGATCGATGCCTTCCATGAGACCCAGTAACCCATACCTCTGTTGAGATTCTGCAAGCGCCATACCTAAATCTGATTGTTGAGCCAAGAGCGAACAAGTTGATTTCAAGGTGCATCTCACGTGTCCGAAGGTAAGGGGTGGTACGGATTCTCTGCTAGATCGTCATGATCCGAGATGGTGCACTCGCTCAGGCCATCATTTGAGGAACAACCGGACCACCCGTCATTCTGGCGGCTTTTGTTGTTCTAGCCCGTTATAGCTCTCGTCGTTCTGGCTCTTGCGTCGTTGTGGCGTGCGTCGTTGCCCATCATCTCTGCCTATTGGTACAGCGATCAGAAGGCGTGACGGAGATTCGGCCGAGGCCGAAGGAGAGGCCGCCAAAGCCGAGCGGGTGAAAGTCGGCATCATTGACATCGGGCGAGAATTATACTTCGCTATTGCTCTTGACTCAAGAGAACATTTCATCTTCGCTTGCGTATTGGAAAGGGGATACCGGCATTCGCTGATAAGGGGGCTTCCACGTCCAGCGATGGGCAGGGTTGGCGAGTCCTTGGAGTACGATCTTGAGATGACTGTCCCTGCCGTCAGGTGTAAGGGCTCCTGTTGCTCAGCTGGTCTGGTCTGTGGGCCTGCATCCTCGGCTGGGGCCGGAAGAGGGTCACAACCGAATGCCTCCGCAACAGCTTTCAGGACCTTGCTGGCGTGCCCTAAGAAGGGACGCCAACAGCGAGGTTTGGGTGGTTGACTGGAGGTATGAGCTAACCTCAGACAGCAGCTCATGCGCCGGCACATGATGGCAGTGTCAGTCGAGTATAATCCTTCGAGATGGTCAGTCTAGACCTACCAAGAGAGACAGGACGACGGAGCAGGACGATGGAGCGAATTGTGGTGCGAGAAGCTGGTGCAAGAAGCTGGTGCAAGACAACTGAGACCATAATGGTGCGCCAATGTGCAAAGAAATGGCCGAGTCGTAAATATTCACGTTCGGATTGTTCCCGTACCTCGTCTGTAGAGCAATAGAAATGGCATTTAAGAGCATCTTAGTTACAGAATATACATTTACAGTTTTTTTATGACAGCGGCGGCATACTCGTGTGTCTTCGCAGTGCCCCCAAGGTCTCCGGTTATGGTCTGCCACGCGTCAGCTAAGAGTTTAGTGTTTGTGGTTTCCATGGATTACATACCTTGCCCTCAGCCAGGACTGAAAAAATCGCCTTCTGTATCTTCTCGGCATGGCTGTTCAGCCTCATGTGCTGCAGCATCATGATACTGCTAAGAAGCAACGCTGTAGGGTTTGCTAGGCCCCTGCCTGCAATGTCGGGAGCGGAACCGTGCACAGCCTCGAAAATGGAGCACTCGTCGCCGATATTGCCGGAAGGGGTGAGGCCGAGACCGCCGATGAGCCCGGCACACATGTCTGACAGAATGTCGCCGTACAGGTTCGGCATGACGAGCACCTTGTCGTTGTACGGCACCGGATCCGTGACCATCTTCAAGCACGTGTTGTCAAGAAGCTCAGCATCGAACTCGATCTTAGGGAACTCCTTGCTGATATCCCGCGCCGTGCGCAGGAACAATCCGTCCGACATCTTCATGATGGTTGCCTTGTGCACCGCCCGGACTTTCCTCCTGCCGATCGATTCGGCGTACTGAAACGCGAATCTCAAGACGCGCTCGCAGGCCTGGCGAGTGATGAGCTTGATGCTCTGAACCACGCCGTCGACCACGACGTGCTCGATCCCGGAGTATTCGCCTTCTGTGTTCTCTCGGATGAGGACGGTGTCGACATTGTCGTATGGCGTCTTGTAGCCCGCGATGGATCGGCAGGGCCGCACGTTGGCGAAGAGGTTGAAGGTTCGGCGCAGGGTGAGATTCAAGGAGACGTGCCCTTTGCCTACGGGCGTCTGCTCTGCGGATCAGCCACTGCGCCTCAGCGCATAGTGAGTGCGCTTACTGCTAGGGGTCCCTTCAACGCGACAAGATTCTTTTCCACGCTCTCAATGGCTTCGTCCGGTATCGCTGTCCGCCCATCTTTCAGGATTGGTGTTACATCGACCGGCTCCCACTTTATCGGTACCTGCCCTGCAGTCAGCGACTCCCCTCTAGATGATCTCGGATGTTCTCACTTTGGCTGCCGCGAATATGTCCTTCACCGACTGCGAGATTTCAGGTCCAATCCCGTCGCCCTCAATCAATGTGACCGTGTATTTGCCCTGACAGCACACACAGTTCAGCTCTGTCCACTTCCAAAGTTGCGCAAGTGCCGTGATAACACTGTGAGGGTTATATCACCCACATCGTTGCCTTTTCTTCCATTGAACCGTGCAATCGCGTCATGCGGGTCAGAAGCGTATGATCTCGACTGAATCTGCGCCAGTCCTATTAGTGCGAGCGCATTGAGAGAACTAGCACGCCAGCGGGGGCGATCGAGGACATGAATAGCATACCAATGCTCGCCGCACGTTGGGCTGCCGCAGACATTGCCTTGCAGGGGCTGGGACTGCAAGGCAGCGGCAAGCTATCATCTCAAGCGGTCGGTGAAGAACTGTGAGTCTGCTTGAGCACGCGACACTACCTAGGTAGTAATTGCGAATGTGTCGAGGCTGTTCTTGAAGCTACGAGTGCAGACGATGAGGCAGAGTGCAGATAAAGTGTGTTATTGGGGATGCGGGAATCCCAGGGTATCTGGTTGCACTATGCCCAAGAAGGGCAGTCACCAATCGCATGAGGCTAGGTGGATGGGGAGCCACTACATATGTACCTAGGTATCTAGGTATCGTGATTAGAGTTCTCTGAGACTACCTAGTAGGTTTTTCGTATTTACTCCTTCGTCCATGGATCCCTCAACACTTTCTTATCTACATAGTAGGTATGTTCAGCTGGGCGATCACTACAACCTCATCCAGGTAAGCTCCTTGTACGTAGGACATCATGTCGTGTGATTCTGGTGACTTGGTTGACGCACTTCCGGTGTGCACCGGTCCCGTGTAAGTTGCACTGCCGTTCGAACAATGGCTACTTGCCAAAAGCAGGACGAGTTTCTGCCTCCACTGCAATGCTGGTGCTGAGCCTGGACGACCAATGGTGAATCCAGAATGGGTATCGAGTTTGGAGAATGTCTGCAAGGCAGAACAGCGAGAGCACGGCTGAATCTATGGACGCGGCGGCTTAAAGTGTGTCACTTCGAACAGTCTAGGGCCGTATAACGGCAGTACGCATATTTATGCCTAAAGTGTTAGCATGGGCAACCGTCGCGGCTCGTGTTTCCGGTTTTAATGCTCTCGGGGCTGGGGGAAATCACCTGGTCTTGAAGTTGGTCTATTGCAAACAGATATTACACACCGCAGATGAACCACATGATACCATATTTCCTCTGAGAATTGACAACGTGTTGCCCAAGAACTTGATACCTCTACTCATGTCCTTGCACATCTATAACTTTTTTGTTGCGTGAGTAGGTCCACCGTTGAGGATGGATGATATCTATCTGAGGATCATTTCCTCCCGTCCGGGACCAGTGCCAATATACTTGATCGGCACGCCAATGAAGCCCTCAATGGCCTCCACGTACTTTTTGGCGTTATCCGGAAGCTCTTCATAGGTCTTGACTCCTGTTGTTGGCTGCTTCCAACCCGGGAGGGTCTCGTAGATAACATCAACCTTCTCCAAGATATCAAGACTCGCCGGGAATGACTCCAGAACCTGACCATTGTAACTGTAGGCTTTAGCATACTTGATCTCATCGAAATCATCCAAGATGCTAGAGCGATACAAGGTCAGCTATGTTCGCAGAGTCAGTGGCAGAGGACCAGTGCAGCCATACTCTAATTTTGTCAGGTTGAGAGCAGTGTGCTGGTTGACGTCTTGTGCGTATCTAACGACGACCTGACGACATAAGTTCTCGTGGTCAGCCCAAGCAGCAAGTTAACTTACTAAGTCAAGCCATCCTGTTCGCCGCTTGCGACCTGTTGTGGCACCCCACTCTCGGCCTATGGATTGTAACTTTTCGCCGATCCCATTCAGTTGCTCAGTGGGGAATGGCCCAGTCCCTTTGACACGGTACAGGTGAGAACTAAACCCAAGTGCTTCGGAAGTCTCATAGACTGTGTACTCACCTACGCGTGTGGTATAGGCCTTCCTGCACAAGAGCTTAATAAAAGCAGGAGAATTGACGTCGACCGTACAGAGACTTACACAACACCTATGACTTCGTTGATGTACTTCCAGCCAATGGTCAACCCGGTTATCACGCCACCGAGACCGGTATTCGAAGAGGTCACAAACGGGTAAGTCTAGAAATGTGATGAGATCTCTCTTTTGTACGTTTGGAATTTTGGTGACTAACCCCATAATCTGCGTCAAGCCCGATTAGGAGCAGTTTCTCTAAACTTCAGCCATTCTCTGACATACCTATATCCAGCATAATTGCATTTGCGCCCTCGATCATAATTTTCGCGTTACTGGCTTTGGCTGACCGGAGGAGCGGGATCTCATCAATCACAAACGGTCGAAGTTGGTCGCGGTACTCATTAAACCTAGCGATTTCTTCTTCCACCTCATATTTCAAATGTTCTCCATACCGTTGCTTGAAGCCCGAGGCCAGGCGCCGGACTCTCGTCTCGAAGAGCTCCGCATTGAAAACGTCTGCCATTCTGATACCGCTTCTGGTCATCTTCGTGCTGTAAGTTGGACCTGGTATTCAGTTTCAGCGTGTGATGCAATTTGCAAGGATGCAAGTACTACCAATGCCCTGCGGGACTAGTTAGCTTCGACCCATATCATACTGGAGACGGTGTACGCACCTTCTTCGTCGTCCCGAGGTTACCTTCACCCAATTCTACTTCCTCTATTCCATCGAGAAGCCGGTGAAGATCAAGAACAACATGCGCACGGTCACTGATGAACAGACGATCCGAAGTCTCTACGCCGTGATCCTGGAGCGCCTTGAGTTCTTCAAAGAAATTCGGTACGTGAACCACGGTACCAGAACCTATCAAGTTGACGCATTTCGGATTGGAAAGTCCAAGACCGCTGGGTATGATGTGGTAGTGAAGCGTCTTGCCGTTTGAGATGATAGTCTGACAGCTTCAGCCTTCCGCAAAGTATCATTGAGCGTTAGTCATACGTGACCGGCATTGGAGCCTCCTCTATTTGTCATGAGTAAGACGACGAATGCCAGAATAGCACACAGTACGAGGTCTTACTGAGCACGAGCACAGAGCTGCGTTTCTTGGCATAGAATGTCGGACTATATCAAAGTAGAGATGTCAGAGCCATGCAGATAAGTTGCCGGGCTTGGAGTGATGATATGAACGAATGAGAAAAACTCGACGACTGACCAGTTTTCCTTTTCCTTCTGAACTCGAGTTAGTAAATCATGATAGACAAACTGTAAGAGGTATATAGGAAGGCAAGCTCATTCAATAAGTAAGAAAGACCATGTAAGAGTATTTTGTGATTGGTTCGCGAAGCTCAAGTTGCATCCAGCAAGAAATACAATATTCTCTTGACGAATCGATCTGCATGAGGCTCATGTCAGAAGAGCTCAATCTCTTACCATCTCCCCACTGTGCAAGCAATTAATTAGGGTCATGATCGTTTAATGCATCATGTACTCCATACCTGAGTACCCAACACCACCGTCGCCATTGTCAGTTCTCAGGTTACACAATCGGCCGCCTGAGGATTTGCGATCAGGCTAGATCACAAGTCTCCAAACAAGAATGTTGCGCCTGGCAAAAATATACCGAACAAGAAGGCGCCCACGAAATGAGTCGAATGACGTGCGTCAAGACGTGCAAAGTATGATTGGCTAAGATAAGGCCCCGAGCCTGATAAGGCCATTTAGTTGTTACTCGGAGCTCCCACCGCGAGAATCGCACGACTATCCTATGCCCTTTTTATAGCTTGGTCTTTGTTCGCTATTATGTACATACATAGAAGCGAATCTGCGTCGATATAAAAACTGATATTTACTATCTAGGTAGCTACTTCACTTTCATCGGCTGATCTTCTCCAACCTGACGACCTAGGTATTCATAGTAAGTGGCTCTTGTTTAAAATTCCTTGTCCTTTTGTCTCTAGCTGTTGCCACTCTTCGTAGGCTTCATTTCAAGCCTATCAGCCACCTAGGTAGCCACCCAGGAGATGTTCTCTCAGCTCTACTCCGCAAGTCAGGCTATCTGTGACAGGGCCTTGCTTGTGCGAGATCTTGACTTGGGTGAATCACCAAAAGACGCTCAACCGTAAGGAGATCCTCTATAGTGACGTTATTAATTGGACTCGCTCTTCCTCACCTTCGCTCCTTTATTTTCTGCAGATCTACTCGGGGTCCGGGTAGCCACCAGCGAAGATCATTTGCAACTACACCTTACCCAGCCCTGGGCAGGCTATCGGAATTCAAAGACGAGTATATTCCGTTATGGCTAAATCTAACCTCTAGCGATCTCTTGTGCTCCGCTCACATACTCTAAGCCAAGTTTGACTACCCACGTTCTTCTAGGATCCAACAGAAATCGAACAGTCAGTGGTGTCATACCTCCAAACCCCCCCTTCACTCGCAAAGAAAACCTTCAGCGTTGATATGGCTACGCGACGCCGCGTTTACCGCAACGCGATGGATCTGGCTCAGCTGCTTGAGCTCACTGGGCAGGATGAATACAGGGACTGGTTGTCGTCTGCTCTGTTCCTGCCCTACTGGCAGGAATACGAACGAAGCCGCGGTGACAGCGAGGCGAGGCAGAGCCGTACCAGCACTCGGAAGAAGGCAGCCGACTTCGCTCAAGTTTCAAAGCAACTCGCCGCGACAGAAGCCATCGGCCGTCAATTCTATTCTGACGACTTTCCAGACACAAGCAACTGGGATGCTGCAGACTGGCAATGCCGTCTACTTCATAACTCGTCACCAATAACAACGTGCATATGGATGGCATTTTCTGTCGCAAGCCACTCTCAAACCTAAAGATGCAACGGCAGGCGTGTGCCGCCATCATGTATCAGACCTGATGAGTGCTCTCACGCAGGGCCAACAGGGCCTGTCTAGCATCGAACAAGAAGGTAATGGATTGCAACCAGGGCAAGGCAACGAGGAGGCCGATGTCTCCGCAGAGGCTGCAGAGATTGCTTTTCCAGCATCCCGGCCTTTCCGAACTACGGATAGCGATGACAGGACGATGGATAGATTGCCGCTCTACTCTAGCCTCACTTGTTACGGAGTAATTAACTGCGTTTCCAATCCATGGAACGGTTACAGAAGTTGAAGCTTGAAGAAGTTTAACGCGTGATATACATTACCATCAGCTGGAATCTATGTTCGGTAGGAACATTGCGTTCAGCACAACCATATACGCATCGGCGAGCCATATGCACGTGGCATTTGTACATGACAGCCCCACATGCTGAGAGTCGAAGATAAGGAAACCGTAAGGTAGGATCGGTACATGGCATGAAGTTGCAGAATCAGGTCATTGGAAAGCGTCTCATAAAGATTACAGCCCGGTCTGCACCCAAGGAGCCGCAGACTGAAAGTAACCAGATTCGGTTGGCTCTGATCACTATCGGATCAAGAAGTGTTCTCGAACTTCCCAGTATACAGCTAGCACAGCGAATAGGCCAGGTCTTTTGAGGGTTGGCGGTAAGACGATCATAAGCTCCGCATTACTCATCATGTTCGTCTTCCTCCTCCGCCTCCAGCGTGCTCATAGCGATACCTGCCGACCAATAATTAGAACGAGCAACAAACAGACAAACGTACTACGATGGCAGATACATACGATCAAGATCCCGCTGTCCGCTCTGCGTGATCCGTCTGCCGCCCTTCTCCTCGTCCTGCTCCAGAACGCCAATCTTCTCCAGTGCCTGCATGACCTTGCGGTCGACTGCGCCGGAAGCATCGACGTGGTGGCTCGGGCGAGATCCGCGGTTCTTTTGACCCCCATGAGCTTTTCGCAAGCGGCCGACGCCGACGGTCTTGCGCATGTAGACGTGACGGGCTACGGATGCTGCTCGGACATAGAACCTAAAATCCAGCGGTTCCAGGTCAGCTCAAGCTCGGTGGGGCTGATGGATCAGCATCGCTGCGAAGTCGATTATCCGTACCAATCGATGTTCTGCGGAGGCAGCTCCTTTGCCTAAGCTATGCGTCAGCTCATGTTAAGCGGCAGAAGTCATCCACTGAATCGACTGACGTGTGAAGTCTTGACGGTATCTGTCCAGGCTGTAGATCGTAAACACCACGGTTAGCTAGCTGGCTATGGTGGATACGCATCCCCCAGTTATGGGATTCAGTCTGGACGGGTGGCTTTCCACGGACCTGGGATAGGAAGTCGTCCTTGTCTTTTTAAGAATGCCGCTATACAGGGTTAGTTTCACAATTCCCGCATGCGCACCTGATGGTGGGCTCAAACTCACCATAAGCGTCGATGAACTTGGATGCCTGCGAAATCCAACAAGTCAGTGACTTCGTTAATGGAACCGCCGCATTGCAATGCTTCCAACACCACAAGACATCAACATGGAGCTGAGAATGACATAGAAATACCTCGACATCCTTCACACTGACACCACCCATGCTTGCGGTTCACGTCTGCTTTTCGTGATATCGAATTTACGTCGTTGACAAGCGAAAGGAAGTCGATCAGAAATTGTTGTGTGTCGTCGGATTTCGCTTGTCTGACCGGGCTTAACTTGAGCCGATACCCCACAGGTACTTCGGTACTTATCTGGCCTGTGATTGGTGCGAAAAGCTTGGAATACAATTGTCAGATTGTTGTGCTGAAGCGCTGCCTTCAAGAGAACGAAAGGTAATGAGTTAAGCTCAAGAGGCAATGACTGCTATGAGATGTTCGGAGTAGCACTGCTGAGGCTGTATACAAAACATTTTGCTGACATTGTTTGTGGCCTTAGGTATCCATTGATTGCCGTCTTTGTTATCACGATTCGGCATGTGGAACACCTTGGTGGTCAGCTCCGTTCACTTCAAATGTGGGAGATGCTACGATTCATTGGACTGGGTTCACGTAATTTCTACAGCAGTCAAATGAGGAAGAGGCTTGTAGACCATCACAGGTATTTCTCATATTCTGGGTTGTGTGGAGTCGGTGGGATGAAAATAGCTTGTATAGACTAGATGAGTGATTGCCGGGTGATATACCAGTAGATACGACACCAGGCGCATACGCGATGGAGCATACCGAGATCCTCATACGCCATCGCTTCCATCAAGGTCCTCGCGCTGGATTTGAATGAAAGCAGAGAAGATGTTCTTCTCCAACGGCACCAACCATTGGAGTGTCGTCAGGACGCATGAACGGAGCCCAGAAAGCGACCGGACAAGCAATGACAGCAGAAGAAAGCTTCCCCGAGCTTCACGACGTGCTCATCATCGGAGCCGGTCCTTGCGGTCTAGCAGTGGCAGCACGTCTGCGTGAGCGGACTGCATCGGCAATCTTCACCGACGTGGAGCACGAGCGATACCACTGGATCCGAAATCATGGCAGGCAGACGACCATCAAGAGCGTCCATGGACGGAGCAAGATTCAGTGTGAGAAGTGTCCAGCCAGTCGAAGCATCTTCAAGACGCTTGTCATTGATGCCGCTGCGCCGATGTGGATGGCTCGCTGGGAGCAACTCTTCGACATCTTCGCGATAAGCCATCTGCGCAGCCCAATGTTCTTCCACCCGGACCCTAGAGATAGGGATGGCTTGTTGGCCTTTACGTACGAGCAGCACAGGGAGGATGAGCTGTTGGAAATCCGTGGCTGCGTCGGGAAGGAGATCAGTAAACATAAAAAGAAGAAGAAGAGAATCCAAAGCCGATATCAAAGGTGTGTTGGAACTCTTGCTTGAGCGCAAGATGAGCAACTAGCACAGTACCCGCTGACTCGACTTTGTGACCAGCGCCGGGCTGGGACCATCGATAGACGAAAGAGACCGCAAAGACTATTTCACGCCATCCCGGTCGATCTTCGCGGACTACTGCAAGCAAATAGTCGCTCACTACGGCCTTGATACGGACCAGATCAAATGCCAGAAGGTTGAGGACATCGACTTCCGCTACTATCCAGAACTCGCACAAGACGTTAACATCTTCATCGTGAAGACCGACAAGGGTTACCACTATGCCCGCACGGTTGTATTAGCTGTCGGTCCAGGAAATGCTCCAACAATTCCTCACTTCGGTAGTATAACACCTATCCCGGGCGCCTGCCACAGCATGCACATAAAAAGCTTTCCAGACCCAAGAGTTGCCGCTAAGATCGCGGCAGGAAGGCCCACCAATATTGCAGTGGTCGGCGGAGGACTGACATCAGCGCAAATCAGTGATCTAGCTGTCAAGAAAGGCGTTACTAAAGTGTGGCACCTGATGCGAGGTCCCTGCAAAGGTTCGCGGTGGCGTTCATCACTGCCAACCTTTGCTCTTGACTGATGGGTTGACAGTTAAACCGTTTGATGTTGACCTGGCGTGGATGGGTAAATTCAGCAACACCCAAAAAGCAGCTTTTTGGTCCGCCGATGAAGATGAGGGTGAGTTTGCGTGTCCATGAACCACCAGTCGCGATGCTGAACACACAAAGAGCGTTTAGACCAGATTCGAGATGCTCGAGGTGGCGGCAGTATCACAGCTCGTTTCCAAGACGTCCTGAATGGACATATTGCCAAGGGTCGACTCTCTCTCCACACGCATACTTGCTTGTTAGCGGAACGGTATGATCCGTCCTCCGAAACTTGGCACATCGAAACTGTTCCCGCAATACCAGATCTGCCGGCCATGGATTACATCTACTTCGCCACAGGCATACAGACAGACTTCACCACACTTCCCGCTCTGCAGACCATGAATGCTAAATTCAAAGTCAAAGATTGCGGTGGACTGCCATGTATAAATGACGATCTGATGTGGAGAGATGACGTCCCGCTCTTCGTGACCGGAAGGCTCGCTGCTCTTAGGCTCGGGCCTGGGGCGGGCAATCTGGAAGGTGCGCGACTGGGTGCTGAAAGAATCACCTGGGCCATTGAGGATCTTTTGGGGACTCAAGAAGCGCGGGGGAACACCGATGATGGTAGCGTGAGCAGGTATTACTACGAGGCAGGTATCGGAAGCCGGTATAACGTCATCGTGGAGGATGAGTGAGCGACAACTGATCTTGTTATGGGCCTGGATTATCATCAGCTAATTCAGACACGCATATGCATGAATGTGGTTGAGGTGGGACTTTGAGCAGAGCTTATTGTTGTAGCGCGAGGTGTAGATCAAGCAATTGCAAAGTCACTGTTGCGGAGTAATCTGGGAAGAGGGACGTCAAGTAAAGAAAGTACGCAAAGGACCTCAAGAGATCACTTTAAGCTTCTACCACATTTGCGAAGAGAGATGAGGTTTCCCCAAAGGTCGCGAAGATAGAACGGCCATCGACTTACCTATGTGACCATAGCTCGATGAAGAGCCGTGACGACCACTGGCGTCACCGAAACAAACGCCGCTCCAAAGAGTCCATTAATTCAATGGCGCAAGGTATGCATTCCTTCAGGATATCAAGTGAGTAGTATGTGGCGTTGTTAGAATTATGCGATTTTTGTGCCGCAAGGCGCAGGTCTGGAAGAATCTCTTTCAGCGTTTCGTGAGCGTCGCTGTATCGCCAAAGACAGCGCTGGGCCACCGCGACGCTCAGGCGAACCATTAGGATGTCGATATCGTCCTTTGGCAGCATGTCTTTTCTGGCCGAAAAGAATCTCTCGTAGTGTTCCAGCGCCGCGGCATGTTGGGAGTTGTCGAGGAGAGCGTCCGCGTAGGCGAGTTCTGCGTTCACGGTCTGCTCATGCTTGTCGCCATAAAGATCCCTGCTAAGTTCCACGATCCTTTGCGATTGGGCTCTTACTTCGTCGAAGCGCTCCAGTGCGGTCAGTACTTTGATGTGTTCGGTGCGCAGTCGCAGGATTGCTGATCTCTGAGACCCTTTGTAGAACTTGGAAGCTAATGCAATAGCTTTGTCAAAGTTGACTCGTGCTTCGTCCAGGCCCCCTACTCTTCTCAGAGCAAAGGCGAAGAAGTCATACATCTCGCATTTTCTCTGTTCGTTGGTGTGTTCCAGTTTCTCTCTGCCCAAAGCTGCCTTTCGGAGCCAAGTAACGGCCTCTTCGTACCGTCCAAGCTGATAGAGCGTTCGCCCTCGGAAATCGGAAGCACTCAAACTTTGCCAGTGCTGTTCACCTTTTATCCTTGTTAGTCTTTCGCATGTATCTTCAAAGCACTCGAGCCCTTCTTCATAGAGCTTTAGCTGGAAAAAGGTAAAGGCTAAATCATCGCGAGTTTGGATGACGTTGAGGTTGTCCATTCCAAGCAGTTTCTCTTGCAGCTTGAGAGTCCGGCTCAGCACATCCCGTGCTTCTTCGTTCCGCTCCAGAAAGCTCAGCGTTTTCCCGACATTGTAGTGAGATTCGAGCGTGAATTTGTCTTCTTTGCCGAGGACTTCATCCCTTCCTGCCGCAGCCTCCGTGAAAGCCTGCAGAGCATCGTCATACCGTTGCATGTCAAACCGGACATGGCCGAGGAGGTCTCGACCACTGAGAGATATAGTTTGTTCGATGCTGTTACAGGGCACATACTTCAAAGCCAGCTCCAAATGTTCCAACGCTTCATCGTGCTGGTGTAAGCCGTAAAAACTTGCGCCCATCTGGGCGAGGGTGAAAGATTCGATTCGAGGACTGATGTCGCTCGTCCGAGGAAGTGCCATTTTGCAAATTTCCAGAGCTTGCTCATATCTGTCAAACCGATTATAACACGCAGCAACAACAGGGAGTGTGTAGACCGGGAGTATAAGGGTTTTGTTGATGAGAATCTGGAATAGCGCAGTGAGAGCATCTCTCATCAGCCTCGTGGCCTTTCGCGTCGATACGCATGAGAAGCTCATAAGCGCAACAACACCGAGTCCGGCAATCTGGTGGCGCTTTCGGGCAGGCGTAGTGGTTACAATCATGTGAAGAGCCTGCTGCATAGCTGCGGCAGTATGTTGAGGGGGTATAGAGGAGATCCCGACCCCAGGACCATGTAACCCGTTGTTGGGCCGTGACTCTTGGGCAGCAACTTGCTGCGGACTTGGTGTGGCCCTAACTGCTTCAGAGCCTCCGGAGCCGGATGTGCTCACAGCTGCGCATAGGTTGTGACCCGAGCTGTTGTCCGGTTCCTCAATCGTCTCGGGTGGAATGTCTAATGCGTCTCCTTCCAGAAAGTCCGCGAAGCTATGCTGGGCAGCATCATCGAATGCTTGGTCTAATCTAGTGATCAACTCTTTGCTGGAACCAGGTTGCCGACGAACCCAGTCCTCAAAAGACTGCATGTCCTCCAAGAGAGATAGTTCGAATTCGTGCTCGAAAAAGGTTATCAGGAGATGCTCAAACCAGGAATCAAAGTGAGGCGAACCCGCGAGTCTATTGAGTTCATCGATTACCTTTCGGTCACCAGAGTCTGAAGTTCGTAGGTGGTTCATTGTGTGAATCGATGCATACTCAATAAGGGGGTTGCTCTGTCTTATTGACTCCACGGAATCCGGGTCTTGGAGAGGTTGTCCGTAATCGCCCATATTCAAGTAGCGTAAACACTGCCAGCCCAAAAGAGCATGTGTCTGCTGCTCGCTCACTCGGAAGACTGCCAATTCGTGATGATGAGTGCGGGACCAGTAGCTTTCAGACCTGGTGAGAAAGTCCCTGAGAGAAGAATGTATGAGCCTAATCGAACCACCGGATGCGGATACCAGGTCCCCACACATACGCGTGACGGATTCTTCAGGATTTGATAGTAGAAAATCCCCCAAAGGCGCCGTTTCACATCCAGCCCTGGACTGCGTCTCCAGTGCATAGATGTAGTTCAGCTCGTGAGCAGTGATTGGACGCCGCGCCACAATGATGAAGGACAAGATGATCTGCACCAGCAAGAGGTCATGTTGATCAGCGCGCTGGTAGATGCGCGAAAAGATCAAACTATACGCTTCTTCAAGGCCTCGAGGCAAGTTCTGTAGCCGCTCTGTGACCTGAAACCTCGAAGAAGACTTGCGGAGTTCCTCCGCCATGAGTCTAATCCACAAGAACATTCCCTCTGATTTTGATTGCAGAACATTGACGACATTGTCCTTCAAGTCAATGTTCCTCAAGAGATCTGACTTATCAACTTCGAGAGCAATGAGGGTATCGGTGTCCTCTTTAGTGATCTGTGGGTCTATCCGTATCATCGGATGTTGTGTGGCCTGAGACATACTGTTGAATGCATGAGGCCGACCCAGAAGAATGATTGTAAGATTCGGACAGTCCTGAAGTAGCCTTTCGATAGGTTCATGGTTTCCTTGTTCCAGATCAGATGACTCGTCGATACCGTCAATGACCAGACAATACCGCTTAGCGTCCAACTTGATAAGAGAGGCCGCAGTGCTCCACAGGTCAGAAGTGGTAGGTGGACCTTTTGCCATCACGCTGCGGACAGTGTTGATCGCTCTACCTGCAGACTCTTCAAGCAATTGCCAGATGATCGAGCGGGCCAAGTGATTCAATGTTTGACTACGTTCATCCGTGCTCGAAAAGTAGAACATCAGAAGGCCTCGGCCCTTAGCTTTGAGCCCGTCATTGATGGACGACGCAAGTACTGACTTGCCGCATCCATGCATCCCGGAGATACATAATAGTCGATCGAACCATGAGGAGGAGGACGAGCTGAACCAGGCCAGGAAGTCGGCATTGGTCCAGATCCACTCGCATGTCCCATTCAGTTTGGACGAAACATGTCGCTGGTGATTCTCCCTGACATTTGCCGGATTTAGCCACTTTTGGCACTCAAGTAGGGCGTTCTGTTCGCTTTTTGTTTCCATAGCTACAGCTTGTCAGCCAAATAGACAACTACCTGCGCCATCTGAGCGTACCAGTTCGATGTTCAGCTGCCTTGAGAAGCTGGGTAGCAATTGCGGTACTGTCAACATCTTTCGCGTGTCTTCTTATTCGGTCAAAGATGTCGCCAAATCTGTCGTCAAAAGGTCTGGCAAAAACGTTGGCTAGCCTTACTGAAGAGTAGCAGGTCAGTGATAAGTAACAAGGGAAGAGTCGATGGTAAAAGACAATACCAACTGCTCGTTGCTTGAAGAAATGAGCTGCGAGAACAGAAAATTCTACCACGTCCGTAAAGATGTTTAGAAGAGATGCTTGAAGGACGGGGTCCGCTCCCAGTTTCTCATATATCTCGAACCGTGGAAAGGAATCGGATATAGTTTGTATCAGGCGCAAGATCTGCTCTGCAGCATTCGAGTGGTCCCTTGACACTTTCAAGACGAATTTGATGGGTGCCCAGATGGGACATGCCAGGCCGGCATGCGTCTGAACTGCTACGTCCACCACGGTGGACATGTTTTGCAGCCATGAGGTGTATTTCTCAAACCGCTGCAGGATCCGCGTCGAAGTCTTGCTCGCATGGGATTCTTGCGCGCGCAGTACAGTTTTGACAACCTCGATGACCGAATCTTGTTGACTGACGCATTCGCGGAAGACCTCGCCGCCATTCGGCAGTCGCGCAAACGCGGAGCGCGCCGCAGCGATAGCCTGCTCCTGGACTGTCTGCGAGGTTCCGGTCGTCATAATGCTATATTGGTCGAAACATCATATAGTCCTTTCTCCGGAATATATGCTTCGTTTTTAATCACAAGAGATCCGCCTTTTGAAGAAGATCGGTCAATACCTAGGTAATTGTCATAGATGGCGAAAGGGCTGAAAATCGACACTGCCTTGCGCAGCCACAGCCTGCCCAAGTGGTCTCAACCGCCCAGGTGGCGTACAAAGGTGATAATTATCAGCCTCGTAGGCTTTTAACCAATGCCAACCCTAGCGGCGTTCAGAACGAGGTTGTCTTCGGCTCTCAAGCCAATGATTTGAGGCATGGTTGCCACTTCCGTAGTTCTCATAGAACTTTGAGTGCTTTCGTTCAAGGTGAGAAAAGTTTTGCTTCATTTTATTGGGAATATGAGACGCGATACGAGTAAGAAAGCCTGCTGCGGTCGCCTAGTTTTCGGAGGTCGTCGCCTTCTTGACTTCGGGGCTGCCGAGCCGGAGGTGGCCGGGTGCACGGTTTATATCCGGCGCCTAATCGCAAATGTTTATCAATCTGAGACATCTCACTTGGAGCGAAACTGTAAAGCCCGTGAGTTATTTCGACTCGCAAGCTGTTGATTGACAAATGGTGAACGTGAAGTTATCGGTGCTCTTTATACATCCAATAGTCATATGCATTAGTTGGCACTAGCAGCCCATTGAGCACAGCTGATTCATTGCGAGCATTGAACGTAACCCCAGTATCATTCATGCCATCATCTCTAAGTCTATCATGAGCCAAGTTATAGAACAAGGACAGAACAAGAACCTTCGGAAAACAAAATCACTGTGGTGGGTGCGCACAACATCGCTACGAACAGACTTGCCGATGCCATACTCCTCATGTTCGCTATGCACTATCCTGCATTCCTTTTTGGTTGATCGCTCCTAGCCGCCAAAATCGCTACTTCTCATCCTTTGGCTCCTCGACCTCGTTCGGCTGGACGACATCTGCGCCTGGGGCATCGGCATCCTTCATCTCTTCGTCCTTGCTCCCCGGAGCCTCGTTAGCTTTCTTAGCAGCGTCTTCCTCGGCCTTCTTGGCTTCTGCTTCCGCGCGTTTGACTGCCGCAGCTTCCTCGGCAGCCTTAAGCGCGGCTTGTCGCTCCTCTTCGATCTTGTCTTTGTAGCGTTGCACGATTGGTCCCGCGACCGCGCGGATCTCTTCGATTTTGCTGACGTAGATTGCCTTTGTGGCATCGTCGCCTTCGTCGTAGAGCCAATTCTGGACAAGAAAAGGCATTAGCAGTTATCTTCGGATTATGCTCAGAGCCCGTCCAGCGCTGTCTGCTTATCACCACACCGGCGCGACCTGGAGTATTTGCGGTCGATTGAGGGAGGAGAGCGGTGGCGTATGATGTTCTGATGTAATCTCACTTACCTCGACTTCCTCAAGCTTTTCCCTCAGCTTTGATTTCTCATCGTCGCTGGCGAACTCGGAATACTGTTCGTCAATCTTTCCTCTGAGTTCATAGATGGAGGACTCGAGCTCATTCTTCTTGTCTTCCGTGTCGGCCACCAGTTTATCTTCCATTATCATCTCGGCCTCGCGCTCGGCCGCGGCGTTCTTCGCCGCCTGATCTAGAGATGCTGTGCCGGTCGAGAGCGGGAGATCACCCTTCCGTACTTGCTTCTTGATCTTTCGGGTCCGCGGCTTTTCGGCGGCATTGGCATCATTCGGAGGATCGGTATCCATAGCCTGCGATGACGTGGTTAGCACTGTGGCAGGCTGAGCACCAGATGATGATTTAGCCGCTGAGGCCGGAGGAGAACCCGAAGACAGCCCGTCAGTTTCACGTCTGGGCCGCTTAACAGGTCGGCAACCTTCTACCTCTTCTTCCTGTTCGGAAGGATGAACGCATGCCGCACGGGTTCGGGAAGGGAGGGAGTTTGACACGCCGGATAAGGAACCACCTACATCACCAGACTTCTTGTCGCTATCTTTAGCTTCCGGAATTGGCTCTTCCACCTCCTGCTCTTCGACATAGTAACCTTGTTCGATGTTCAAGACTCCGTGCAGGTTCAGTCGAGCCTTCAGCTTGCATATCATAAAGTCATTCTTGGAATCAGCCTTGACACCTTTGACGGAAAAGCGGGCGATCCAAGGATTGGTATTGCCTGGCAGAGTCTCCGGCTTGGCATACTTCGCCTCGAGGTCGAAGGGTTGCTTTCGATAAAAGGTGAGGATTTTGGTGGAAGGCATGACGTTGCCCTTGTTGAAGACGGTAAGACTGGTGTCTTCGTCCGGAATGTCGGCGGACTTTTCCCAAGCAAACTCAATTGAGTAGTTGACAATGTCGTGGATGGAGATGTCCCGGACACGGAAGACGGGAGACAACATCGCGCAGCTGAAAGCGCAGCCTCTTGCAACCGCCTCATCCTGGTTCAGAGTGAAGGATAGCTGCTTTCCGAAAAACTTCTGGATAGCAGCTTTTAGTGCGGGAACACGGGTGCATCCGCCGACAAGCTCGATGGCATCGATATCTTCCACCTTCAGCTTAGCCTCGCTAAGAGCCTGTTCCAACGGGGCTGTTGCACGTTCCAAAAGCGGCTTGACCAACTCTTCAAGCTCCTCTCTCTTCAGCATCCCTCGAACATCGACGTCATTCATGAGCGACTCGATATTGATAGGAGCAACGGCGTTGGCTGATAGAATTTTCTTGAGCTTCTCGCAAGCGGTTGCCACGCGAACACGAGCCTTTGCGTTCTCGTTGATATCGATCTTGTACTTTTCTTTGAACTCCTTCGCGAAGTGATCAACGAGGGCTTTGTCGAAGTTGCGGCCCCCAAAATGGCGGTCGTACGTCGTTGACTTGACAGTAAGCTCGCCCCGTCTGAACTCCACAATGGAGCAGGTGTAGTTGCTGTGGCCAATGTCAACGAATGCGACCCGTCGCGGCTTCTCGTCCGGGCCCGGGAGGTCGAGTTTAGTGATGCCATAACCCAGAGCGGTTGCAGTGGGTTCGTTGATCAGACGCAGCAACTTGAGTCCAGCAATCTCCGACGCATCGATAAGACTGCGTCTCTGGGCGTCAGTGAACCAGGCAGGCACGCTCATCACAATATCGGTGACAGGCAACTTGAGTTCGGTGGAGGCGGTTAGCTTGACTTTGGTGAGGAACATTGCGATGAGCTGAGTAGCGGTGAACCGCTCCTTCTTGCCCAGGTATGTAACCTCAGCTCCCACCTGGCCGTTGACGTCGACCAACGGCGCCGACACATATTCTTGTTCCAGCTGCACATCAGGATCTTTGAGAGATCGGCCGGCAAGTCGGTTGAGAGAGCCAACGGTGTTTTTTAGATTGGATATCTCCTGCGTCTTGGCAGCCTCTCCTAGGTATCTGCTTTTGGGTCCGAAGCTCACGAGGGATCTATGAGGATAGGTCATTAGCCAACAGCGACACAGTGTATGGGATTTATAGAACATGGATCTTACGGTGTCGCACGGTTGGAAACTTCATTTGTAACCTAATCCACTGATCAGTATGTTTGTTTATGACAACGGAAGATGCCGTGTTCACTTACAACGTCCACACCGCGGTTCCTGGCGACTGCGATGACTGTATTGAGCGCGCCGAAGTCGACACCGACCACACTCATTTCGGCGATGCGGAGGGATTTCGGTGAGATAGTATGAGGGCAATAGATGGAACGACAATGTGCCAACTAGCTTGCGAATGGATGTAGAGTCAAAGAGCTTCTGGTCTGGTAGAAGATGCAAGCACCTAGGCGCGAAGTATTGAAAGTCTCAATGTACGCCTAGCTAGAGAGAGCAAGCTCGAGAGTGGACGTCAGAATGAGGCCGATGGGTCTGGAAATTTCCAAAAGCTTCGAACTTTCGCATTCGAACGTCATTGGCTGTCGGGCTCACCGCGCTAACTTCGCGAGCCTTAGGCCAAAATTAGCCGGGAACCTTGGAAGCGACAACGTTGCGGGTAAACAAAATTCCTAACTGGGACATCCCGAGGTCGGCCGCCGACCTCGATATTTGAATGTTGACTCTGTTGACTCTGTGCCGTACGTCGCGCGTAAAATTTTAATTCCCTAAATGGTTTCCACATAGATAGATTTGAGTGCGATTCCCGAATGGAAAAGCCTTTCTTTTACATCACGCTATTCGCATCGCACTTAGTCTGTTCTATCAAAGCTGCATTATCAAACTTGGATGCCAAGACTGTGGAGGACACGGCCGAGAGATGTAACAACACGACGCGTGAAGCCAACCTCGGAATTCTCAGCATAATCAGCGACATGTCGAATAATCCTCTGTGTGGATCGACGTTCACTACATATCGTCTGTCGCCGCTCTACCATGGTCCATCCCCTTTACTCACACCTTCAACACTGAAAGCTCACGCTGCTTGCCTTAGCGATGTGCTAAAGGGTGATATCTTACGAGGCGTCGACATTGGCCAAGGATACGGATCACAAGATCTCTCAAAATCAGGTCCATTGCAGCGATGCTCTTGGAGCCTATTGGATGACCAAGCAGAAGATGATGAAGAAGAGGACGCGGTTACTGCTGATGTGGTTGCCAACGACGCGCGAGGCATACACATTCGTTTGCAATTTGAGAAAGTGACTTATGCGGCTTTCCTACTTCGAAATCCGCCTGCGGGAAACATTCATGCAGAGTTTACGTCTTTACCTCTACTGCTGGTTCGCATGCCTACTGCGCTCAGAGAGGCATTCTTGGCGCATCTCTCGGTGACCTTTGACACTCATATTGCCCCAATGAAGCTGCGGTCTACATTTCTAACGTCATCCATCGAGCGACTAATCCAAAAATTCACGGCCCAAAAACCTAGCCAGCAGGCCGAATTGATTTCCAACACAGTCAATTCCGTACAAATTCAGTTCTCTTTTCCTGATGCATCTCCGGCTCTGAAATCTATAGATATCAGCATTGACAGGAAAGACATCGCTGGTTTCGTCTCTTCAGGAGAGATACTTGCACCTCAAGCGTCCGGAAGGACCTTAATTGGCGCCAACACGAACTCAAGTCAGGAACGAGGCCCATTCATGAGAGCGTTTGCTATGTACCTGAGCTCTCACCTTGCCTTGACTCTTCCGCACCCGAGACTGGTGATCTCGAAAATCGCATGCGGCGTTTTTGCGTTGTCCGGCGAAGGCAAGATCAAGCTCTTCGCTCCGCACGTGGAGGGATTAGACGACGCTGAAGCCGATATCGCGTCTACGAGTTGGGGAGCAGCGCTCTCTGATTTCTGCGGCGCGCTTGTCAACGAAGCTAGTTCCAACGTCCTATCGAGCGATCAAGGCACGCACGCGCAAGCGGAGAGGAGGGCCGAGATCATCACTTCTTCTGTCAAAGCGGGCGAGCCGAAGAAGTCTAAGTCTTCTTTGAAAGCAAATAAAAAGTCCGCATTAGATGCTGTGGACGACTTGGCCGCAATGGACATCGATTCGACTCAAGGGACAGACCGTGGCCGAGAACGCATTCCTACAGACCCGCCGCCGCCATACACTGAATTCGTATGAGGCACCACCACCCGGAGTGTCGTCAAGGCATAACGAACCACAGTCGGTCATGATTAACGTCAAGATGAAGTCATGCGAGATCCAATGAGTTCCTTTACCTCGTCTGAGCACAGTCGGCAGTTCCTTTAAGGCTCTCCCATTGTAGGCTCGGCGTGTGTTAAACCATGCATTGCAGGGGGTAATCGCTGTACACTAACCTCGGACGTCCTGATGAAGCAGTACGGCACATCTTTGCTGTGGCTAGAATGACTCCTCAGGACGAGCGAACCGGTCATCAAGCTTCAAACTATTTTCAAGGTATAAGAATGATTCACAGAATGGTAGAATTACAGCCACACGTCGCTAACATCTATAGTAACATCTCAAGCGGATTCTCGATAACCTTTTTCAGCGCCTTCATGAACTCTCCGCCTACTGCTCCATCAACGACCTTGTGATCAAAGCTGCCTGTGAGCACAATCTGATCGTCCCACTCCACATCCGTGGATCCATCCTCATTCTCGACCGGGATGGGCACTTTTCGTGTTGTTCCAACCGCTACAATGGTCGCCTGTGGCGGATTGATCACGGCAGTGAAGCGCTCGACCGCGTCGTTCATGCCCATGTTGGAGATGGTCACAGTACCGCCCTGGTACTCCTCGGGCTTGAGTTTTCCGTCACGAGCCCGCTTGCCAAGATCCTTGACTTGCGAGCTGATCTTTGTCAAGCCTATGTCTGTCGCGTTCTTGACGATGGGCGTCATCAGGCCAATAGGTGTCGCGACGGCCACGGAGACATCGACCACGTTGTGTTGCCGGATGACTGTTTGACCGCCTTCTTCGCGCCATGAAGAGTTTGCAGCAGGAACATGCCGGCATGCGATTGCCAGCGCCTTGATCATGAAGTCATTCACCGAGAGCTTGTATGCGCCGTTCGCAGAGGAGTTGAGTGCTTGACGCAGCTTGAGGAGTTTGGTGACGGAGACGGGGGAAGAGACGAAGTAATGCGGGTTTTGGTTGACGGACTGAGTCAGACGGTTTGCGATAGTCTTGCGCATCGAGCTGGCAGGTATATCTTCATAGGCTGCGCCACCCGGAATTGACGCTGCTGTCGCGGCTGAAGCAGCGGGCTTGAACTTCTCTATATCCTGCTTCGTCACTCGTCCACCCGGACCTGTACCCTTGATCTGGTTGATTGGAACACCCTTCTCAAGAGCCAGTGCCTTGACAGCCGGGCTAAGCTTTGGTTGCCGGTCCAGACTCGTTTGAAGCTTCTCCCCTGTAGATTCTGATTCCTGCGGCTCCGGTGGCGGAGTTTCCTTCTTGGCGGGAGGAGCAGTGGCAGATCCAGATTCGGGTGGCTCGGACGACTCTGATGCTTCCTCCTTTGGCGGAGAGCTGGGTGCCTCTTTGTCGCCTCCAGCGTCTTCCACGGTAAAGGAATCAAAGGCGGAGACGTCTCCTCCCTCTTCCACCATGACGGCTATTGGCTGTGAACGGAGTGTTAGAGGAGTAGCGGCCTCAAGTATAGGTAGTTGCGCTCACGCTTCCGACTGCCACGTCCTTTTCCCCCGAGTCCCTCAGAATTCTTGCGAGAACACCTTCTTCCTGGAACTCAAAGTCCATCTGCGCTTTGTCCGTCTCGATCTCTACTAGGACATCTCCGGGTGCTAGCGTGTCGCCGACTTTCTTCTGCCATGTGCCAATGTTTCCTGCCTGCATGGTCGGGGAGAGTGCCGGCATGCTGATGACCGTGTGTGAAGGGAATGCTGTTGATGGAACTGGTTAGACACTGTCCCATGGCTGCCTATCCCTTATACTCTCGGAATTGCAGCAGAATGGCCTACATTTAGATGCATAGTGCCTTAGCAGAGCAGCTAGGGCTGGGGCCCGTTGCCTGACACGTCGCAACCGTTAGTCACAATGACAAGATCTTCCAATGCTCTTCGGAGAATGCTTACCTGTTAAACTCATAATTCGACGAGCACAGCCCACTCCGCAGGCCTGGGGAAGAACGAAGACATGTCCGGAGATACGATCGGGAGAGAACAGCAGTAGCTGACATGTTGAGGCACTAGCACTCAACGGCGATTGGAAGAAAGCAATTGCTTTTCAAGGAGAAAAGCAGTCCCTTGTTTGACAGTATATAGGACTGTCTCGCGAGCTTGGGGACTGGATCTTGACAGAGCCGTTGGGCTTCTGCAACGGGTGAGCTTCTAATCCTGCCCGAGTCCCGACAAAAAACGACTCGGGACGTTCCTGAACGGCTGTCCGAATTGGCCCGGGCCCGGAGGTGGATTGTTCCGTCCCGCCGGCGCCCCGGATTCTACGGCGGAACATAGGACCTTACCGCGACATCTATCTGATTATTTCGTGGTCAAAGGAGCTCATGAGTAGGTGGTAAGTAAGACCCTCTGTAATACCTCCAAGCAGATCCAACTGACTCAAACAGATGATGAACAATGCTCACAAGCATCGGCCACTCAAGATTCTACCTTTCTACCATGTTCGCTTAGCTTCCAGAGGTCTAGTCGAGCAGGGAGACCCTCGTGCAGCTTTCCAATCCGGAGACAGCGGTTATGGAGGGCTCTGTAAGGGACGAAGGAGGCACTCCGGAGACTACTAGTCCGGATGTGCCTCAAGATGCTGATGCACAACATGTCCTGCCAAGTCAAACTCGCCATGCTGGAGAAGGAGCTGTTGATGGTATGCTGGAAGACCTTGTGTCACCAAAGACCCAGGTTGCTCCACGAAGCTCCGTGAGGGCAGAGCAAGTCGCAGAACATGGGGAGCCGCAATCAACAGAGTCAGTGGAGGGGTCAGTCTCCAACTCAAATGGAATGTCGCCCGGCCCACGAGATCGGAGCAGCTCAACGGTCGGCACAAGCCATACACAAAAGCAGTCAGCACGAAGCTCGCTTGTGTTCGTCATAACAGCCCTCGAGACCATTGCGGCTTCGAAAGATGCGCGGAAGCGAAAGCAGTTGGGTGACTCGGCGAACCGAGCATTGAGCGCGCTCAAAAGCGAAGGAGATCCAGCAATCGCCAATCCAGAGATACTCTTTGAACCACTTCAACTTGCGACAGAAGCGAACACAGTCTCGGTGGTTACCACTGCGTTGGATTGTATTGGAAAGCTCATCAGTTACTCCTACTTCTCTCTCCCGACGGAACATACGGACTCCAAGGCCCCACCCTTGATCGAGCGAGCAATTGACACAATATGCGACTGCTTCCAAGGCGAGGCCACTCCGATGGAGGTGCAGCTTCAGATCCTCAAGTCTCTTCTGGCTGCCATATTGAATGACAAGATCATCGTGCACGGGGCAGGATTACTCAAAGCCGTGAGGCAGACATACAACATCTTCCTGTTGTCCAAGTCTAGCGCAAACCAGCAAGTGGCTCAGGGCACATTGACGCAAATGGTGGGAACAGTGTTCGGCCGGGTCAAGCAAAGGCTGCTCATGAAGGAAGCCCGTATAAATGCCTCGAAAGTTTCTCTCGAGGAGAGTGTCTTAGTGGGCAGTCATGATGATTCCAATGGTGGCATCCTCCAGCCTGGCCCAGATGAACTGGAAAACTCGGAGATCACGAATGGTGACGGCGATGTCTCAGAGATTGCGTCAGCAGCTCCGATTGATATCCCGGTGGAAAGTCGACCCCAACCCAAAATCACGCTCCAAACTTTTGAGCAACGAAGAAGCTTTGATGACGAACGGATCCATGACAGCGCTCCGACCATGATCACCAGAGTCAAGCACAGCGCCACTGGGATGTCTCGGTCTGCATCGGGTCAGATTTCGCAGACTTCAAGTCTTCAAAAGAATGGCTCCGAAACTCTTGAAGAAGACGAAGAAGACGAA
>QQTW01000341.1_pt1 | contig 28680 bp, 34 predicted proteins | sample 1904831 | NCBI WGS metagenome assembly QQTW01 (sample SAMN09435610, study PRJNA476489) | Subsurface metagenome, whole genome shotgun sequencing project.
GGATATGCTCCATTTGATCTCCCGGCAGATGGAGAGCGAGGGCGGGCTGTTCCGGGAGAAAGCACTGGCAGACTATGTCTACTTGCTCAGAGCATGCTTGGATGCGGGCACTCCATACATTGCAATGCTGGAAGACGACGTCGTTGCGCTGGACGGCTGGTTCCACCGGACCAAGGATGCACTGGAGCGAGCTGAGGACCAGAGTGCGCTGAGACGCGCTTCATCTGACTGTTCGTGACCTTCATCCAGTCGGTGTCTATAGCTAACATCGCTGCAGTCCTCTATCTCAGACTCTTCTACACTGAGGAGTTCCTCGGGTGGAACTCCGAGGACTGGCCAACCTATCTCTTCTGCTCGGTTCTCGCGGTCACCATCCCCCTCCTCTGTCTTCTCGCCTTCCGCTCGCTGCTCCCTCCAGACTCTTCCGCGAAGCCCTATCTTTCCAGCCGCAACCTCTTCGTCACATGCATCGTCTGCGTTCCCCTCTGCATCATCCTCTTCTTCGCCGCCGGCAAAGTCACCGTGCTCCCGCTCCCAGCCGGCGTCAACGAGATGAACAACTTCGGATGCTGCTCCCAGGGCCTCGTCTTTCCGCGACACAAGGCCGAGGCCCTGGTCGCATGGTACGAGTCGAAGAAGGTCGGCTTCGTGGACATGCTGACCGAGGAGTATGCCAACGAGCATGGCGAGACCCGCTGGGCGCTCACCCCGAGCGTGATCCAGCATGTCGGCAGGAAGAGCTCGAAAGGCGACGATTTCGGGAAGCAGGCAAAGTACAATCGGAGTGTCGCCGAGAAACTGTGGAACTTTGCGTTTGAGATCCACGACGCCGAGTCACTCCGAAAAGAGCACGACGCCGTTAGATTGCGTGGCAAAATTGCAAGTTAGCAGAAGAAAATTTCGTTAAATGAGCCTTCAGCACGAGATCATCGCCAATAGACACAGGTCATTCCACTAGGGACGAACTAGAAAACGTGGATAGACGGATATGGGTAAATGTTGGATTTTCTTCAATCGCTGGGTGTTTATCATACATGTGCTTCAAACCTCGCAGATCGAGTGATGCCCTAAGGAGTAGGCCATCTTCGATGACATGAAATTCTCATCCAAACCTGAATCTCGCCTCAGGATTCTTCGCCTCAAATTTTGCCCCCTCAAATCATTCTAACCAACGATTGCTGCCAGCTTCTCCAGAGCAGAGAGCTCACCAGCATCGAGCAGCTCAACCTTCTCAGCCCGTTCATCCGCCTTGGGTACCGCCTCGACTTCCGCCTCAACGTCCTTAGCCAGTCTAATCGCCTCAACCCCCTTGGCCAGTCTCATCGCTTCAAGCTCCGCCTCAATTTCTGCTTTGATATCAACCTTGATATCCGCCTCACCTTCCTCGCTGTTTTTCTGATCCTTCGGCTCTCCTGCTGCAGTCGAGTGAACCGTTGGGATGTCGTCACCAAAGTCAAGCAGGTCCTCTTGCATGTCTTCTACCGAAGCCTCTTTATTATCGGGAATGCCGGTAGGAGTCGTGCTCATGGCAGGCGCAGTCACGGGATCTTGGTGATGATATGGTGAGGCATCCCTGCCGAAAATCTCCAGAATTTCTTCCTCTCCGACATTGCTTCTTCCGTCGCTTGGAGTCTCAATGGGACTGAAGATTTCATCACTTTCTTTCTCGTGCTGAAGCATAGCATCCCCTTCGGCCTCTTCGCTGATTCTGCTCAGAGTTTGCCGTGTAAACATGCCAGCCATGGCATTCCACGCCGCAAACTCCGGCGGTGACTCTGACAGCAAATCCAAAGTGTCCATGGTGGTCTGGACTGGCTCTTGCGCGACCTCTGTGGTTGGGGAATCAAGGTGTTCTGCGCTGGACAAAGGCTCGCTGGCTTCGTTGGAATCTTCGAAGAGTTCCAGCAAATCGCCAGGGTGGGCGATGCCGTGATCAGTCTCAACATCACGTTGACCAGCTCTCGCCCCCTCAACAGCCGACTGCTTGACGTGCACTCGTTTCTGTTCACCCTGCTCTACCTTCAATGACCTGTCTTGACGCGAGAAGTCGCCCAGGGCGATCTTGCCCAGCTCACTCACGAAGATCCAGGGAAAGCTCATCAGCGGCATATTCTTCGTTTCCTTTGGTTCGGCTGCCTCATCTTCCGTGTTGAGGAGCGCGCCTGGCTTCGAAGTCGCAACGGCAGCCGTTACCTGTTGAGCTGTAACTGTGTACATGGCTGCCACGAATGGACCGAGTCGGCTAAAGTCCCTGCCGCCGGCTTTCTGGGTGCAGACGTCCTGGAATCTGTCCTTGAGCGCCCGTGACAGGTTTCCAATCTCTTCACCAAACTTGTAATCTTTGCTCTCCATGTTGTGCGCCATGACAAAGGTCGACCAGACCTCGAATTCCGTGCGGATACCGTGCTGAGCCATGATCCGACGGATGGCAGCATCATAAAGCTCTTTGATCTCCGCTGCATCTTGCAACAGTTTTTGGTCCAGTTCGTACGCATTCAATATTCTCTCATCAAACGGCTGGTCGTACATCGGCACGAAGTCAGCTCTTTCGACCTGGTCATACAGCTGACCGAGGACTTTGGTGGACTGGTAAGTACTGTCTTTTCGCTTCTCCATGAAATGAGGCCATCTACGCGGACGCAGGTCGCGCGTCATGCGAGCGGGAATGCCTGATTTTGGATAATCGACCGCATCCGAGTGCAGCTGAGCAAGTCGAAGACCTATCCTCTGTTAGCAGGGCTTTGATGCCAGTACAATCCTCTGCGAATGACCTACATTTCTCGTCCTTGACTCCCGATTCACTGTTATCGGCATGAGCAAGATGCGCGTTTGCAATCGCACCGAGCTTGTCGTTCTTCATGTAAAGAACGAAGAAAGAGGTTATGTCGCCCACGGTCACTTCTCTGTCAAGCACTACGGGTTTCTGCGCCTCGTAGTTCATCGCCGCATGGTTGATCTCTGCGGGCATCAGCTCCTCGTCCCACATGACCAAGTAGTCATCTCCATCGAGATCTCCTCCGGAGCACATGTTGGCCACATCACGATCTCCTGTTTGTGGAAACACCACCACGTTCTTGAGATGGTGCAACTGTGGAACGTCAACGGCCTCAACGATCCTGACATCTCCTGGATGTAGGGATGGATTTCTCGCGAGAATGCATGTTCCCGTGATGATCGTGTATTGACCCCTGACGTTCGTGTTGGGCACCTGCAGGAAAATCTGGGGATAGGTTGCTGGTGAGTGGTCTTGAGACTCATAGTAGCCCCGCAGCGTGGCCGTCTCGTCGACGCAACCCAGAACAAAGGCGCCCTTGTCAATGAGGATCCTGGCCTTCTCTTTAAGGTACTTGATGTTCCAGGCTCGCCACAGCTGAAGTATCGACATCAAGAAAGGCTCTTGTGCCGCCATGAACCCATCCAGAATCATTCCAGCAACCGTGAGGGTCATTTGGTTGAGATCGACATACTTTTGCAGATAGCGCAAGGCTACTTTCTCATCGGAGACCGCCTGTCTCAGCTCCGCTAGCATGGCATGCAGCTTTGAAGTGAAAACTTCGTCCTCGACTCCAAGTGTTGAAAGTACGATGATGATCTGGCGATTGAGGGTTGCTGCAGCAAAGGACGACGTCCGTATGATCTCCAAGCCTTCATGCTTCGCAGGGAACTTGTACTGGCTTTTGCGGATGTACACTTCCTGGTGACGAGCGTCCGGCGCCACTGCCAGCACACCTTTACATCCACCGAGACGAAATTGGAACAACGAAGGTGGATCATCAAAGGCGGCCGGGAGGTTGAATTCACCGGCTATCATCTGAGCAAGGAAGGGTGATATCTTGCCGACCCCGTCGGTGAAGGTGTAGTTGTTCCTCTTCACGTCCGGAATCGTGAGCACCTTGACCCTCGTACCGGTGATCGCTCGAGTGGTGGAGAAGCATTGGCCCAAACGAGCGGCCCATTTGGCCACGGTGCGAATATGACTGAAATCGCCCATCCAAGCTCTTATGTCTGCCGCCGACACTTGGTCGGTAGACGCAAAGAAGTAAGCGCCGTGCTCGCGGAACTGAGAGTTCCCAAAAGCAAGAAACTCGAAATGCCTATCTCCGATGGTAATGCCGTTGGTCATCGTGCGCTTGATACGGGTGAAGACCTCGTCTTGGGAATCATCGTCCTGCGCATTGATGCGTCCGCGCGACTTCTCATCTGTGAATTTGACCCGCATGAAACGATCCTCAAATTCCTGGTATTGTCTAATCACGCGGTTGGATATCTCTACCGTCGGCGAAGCGTAGTAGATCATCGAAGGAGTGACTGTCGCTGCCCGAGTGTATGTGCAGTAGCGAGGAATGGTCCTCTGGCTGGGGCCAGAAAGACCGAATCGACCGAAAATCTCCATCGGCTCAAAGACCCGAGTTTTGGCGTCCGCCACCTTCTCCAGTAAGTTTCTTGCTGCGCTGGCATCAAGGCTCGTAAGACGTTCGAGAAAAGCCCGAGAGATATTGTGCTCGTTCAGGTAACCGTGTGACAGACATACTTCCAGCTGATATCGCACCTGAAACGGTAGATATATTGAATTGTTTTGCAGGTCGGACAGTGCTCCTGCACTTTTGACCTTGACGTTATCAATCCAGTTCCAAAGGTCGGGCTCCCGACGCTCCAATATCTTCAACTGCGTGAGCCGCTCAACTTTGATGTTGTAATCCGACAGAGCCTGGAGAATCTTGCTATAGGTGATTCTGGTATTGTACGATCCCTCGAAGGCAAAGTAATAAGTGGTCCATCGACCTGTGGGGCACTTTAGTCTTGCTCGCACAACGGCGCACTAAGCTTACCAATATCAATTATCGGTCTGTACTTTTGTAGCGTCACTGGAGCTGACTTGATGTGGTCGCGATCCCTGACAATATCCGTTTGCCGAAGCCAGGTTCTCATGTCACTCCAGTAGTAATCTTGATCATCATGTGTGGCTTCGATGTGTCGGTCCTTACGGAAGAACGCCGGCGGAGTGCTCAGAGGAATGATCAAGGCTTGCTTGTCATGTCCAGCTTTGATCTGGTGTACATGATTCATCTGAGCAAACGGGATATTAAAACGAATTAGTTCCCACCGTGGTTTTGCGAAATTGCCAGTTGTTTCGAGGTTTAATCTGATGTCGATCTGTCTGCGCAGGAGATCAAGCGTAAACTCAATCTGCCTGCCCTCAGTCGCGCGTGGGGATCTCATCGGCATCATAGAATCCTGATCATGCATGAAACCGAAGCGAATGACTTCCGCAAAGAGTCGCATCCGCTCAGGGTATGAGCGAGAGGGGTCAATGGGGCTGGGATGAAGAAACGATCGTTTCTTTGGCAAAAGGTCAATCCGGAGCGAGTTGTTCTGTGGTCGTTCCCAAAAGGCATTGGTGGGAGGAGGGCAGAACGTAAGGACGGCTGCGAGTTCGCTGCCTCCTCGAGACTCTTGGATGTCTATGGCGCTGATGACACCTTCCGTAGCAAAGCAGCCATGTAGAGCCAATGTTGTCACGCCCGGCTGCAGTCCTGTCACCCGAACACTCAACTCTTGCCATGAGCGCCAATCGTCGTCACGTCTCAACACCGGCCTTCCGCGTCGAAAAGGAACAGGCTGGTTGCCATTTCTGCCACGTCCAGCATGAGCCGGCGGGAACTGAGGTTGACGATGATATGACCGTCTCCCACGAGATGCTGTCGGATGCCCTGGCATACCGAAGACCAGTTGGGCTTAGTCTCGACGAGTCAGCGTCCAACTTCAGTCACTTCACTAAGTCACTGAGATCGTGAACCGTAAATCGTGAACCCCGGATCCGGAACCGCGGAACCGGGACCGTGGATCGTGGATCGTGGATCGTAGCAGACCTAAAAATAGTGAGCTTGCATCTTGCCAGAACCCTATATTAAAGGACAGCCTACGTGAATCAAGGATCGATGCGGCCCAGCGTCAAGGGCAGGGACTGAAGATTCTTTCGAGTAGTTAGCCAACGAAGCGTAGGAGCAAGAGTGTTCTCATGCTAACAAGTTGACAGCTGCTTATGCATAAGAGACCTGGTTTGTGATGAAGATTAGAAGGTTGGACTCATTCGCAACTTCTTCAAGTGAAAGACTACAACGCTATTTCCGGAACGAGATTAATCCTCATGTAAGGGACCGAGCTATGGAAATATTGTTAATGGTTGTGAAGTTTTTCCGACCTATTTGCAAGAGGCAGAGATTTCAAATGTCGTACGGTAAGAGCAAACTATGAGGAACTCAAGGGGCGTGATTCAACACCATACAGGCACAAAATACCAAAAGAGTCCTCAATCTTGGTGAAACCTACATTCATTCTAGAATCACGTCAATAAGCGGAATGAGATGCAGTCATGTTGGTAGAGAAAGGAGAAAGATAATAGTTGACTCTGTTTGATGCAACTTCGATCTTTGGTGTGGTCTTACTTTGAGGTTCTTTCTGTAAAATCCAGGACTATTGAGCTGAAGCTTAAATGGAAATCGAAGAAAGCGAATTGTCTTAGACTGAGCAAACATCAATTAGGACAAGGAAACGTATAGTCAAGCGCTATTACTTGGTTTGCATTTGGTTTTCATTAGCCACATGCACCTACCCGTGCGGGTAAAAGGGGGTCGTTGGCTCTGTAGGCTCAATATCAGGCAAGGATTGGGACGTCTATGTTATGCCTTGAAGGAGTCTTCATGCACCCAGTCTCTCCGGTGTAGTAGGGCAGAAAGAGATGGTGAAACGATACAGGATAAACGCAGGCTAGGTATCGTAGTCGTTGGCCTTCACAGATACACAATCAAAACTCGAACCTATCGGCGATTCGATTGCGATGACAAGTTTCCTACCCAACATTGGAGATGCAGCGTGCTGACGACAGAAATAGCCGCAAGCATCTACGAATGTTATTCGCACACGGTCGGATTTGCTTAGTCAAATTCGTCCGTCCTGTCGTCGTAATCTGCGCCATTCCCATAGGGGAGGTCAAAGGAGACGTCCGTGCTTCTAAGAAAACTGCTCGCGTCGAAAGACAGATCATCTATTGTCTCTTCGTGTATCGCATCGTGTACTTTTTGGGGACTCTTGGCCTTCTGAGGTCTTTTCTGAGACATAGGGGCGGCGGAGGCTCGGGTAGGGCTCGAGTGCCCTCCAAAGTGCTGTGACAGTCGCACATGGTTTGTTGGCCGATTGAGACGCTCGTCTCCAAGTGCTGTCAAGGGTGCGCGGTCAGAGAAACGCCTCGATCTGGGCGAATTCTCCACCGTAACGTTCATTCTTGGTCGAAGTTTCCGAAGCACTGGCGTTTTGATCGTCCTAGACTTCACCCGCTTGGGAGTGCGACCGCTTCTGGAAGAAGTTGCAGAGCCGAAAGACTGGTTGAGAACTGCCATGTCGTCTTCATCTGGGGAAGCGATAGCGACGGTCCTGTTCGTCGGGTTGTCAATCGAACACTTTTGCTGAGGACGAGCTGCTGTGGAACGCAGGGCATTGGAATCGCCTCCAATCACGGCCATTAACCTATGCTTCATCTCTTTTGCTTCCGACAACTCCGCATCTTTCGCGCTGCACAGCTTTTCGGATCGTGCCAGCCTCGCTTGAAGCTGTAGAATTGCAGAGTCCTTTTGTCGGATCTGCTCAGATTTGGCGCTTTGTGATTCGTTCAGGCCGTTTATATCGATCTCTGCTTTTTTAAGCCTGGCAGTAATACCGGCCATTGCTTCTGAGTTACTTTCAGCAATCGTGCGGAGCTCTAGTTGATGCCTAGAAGATAAGTTCTCTTTCTCCTTTTCCAAAGAAGCCGCGCGAAATTTGTACTCCTCTTTCAACAAATCCAGCTCCGATGTCACTTTACCCAGTTCAACTCTCGAAGATTCAAGCTCCGTGACCAGTTCCCCTTCTCTCAGAGCTAGTGTATCGTAAGCCATATTCTTTTGATCCAGGGCAACGCTTTGTGACTGCAGACGATCATGAGTATCTTGAAGCTCCTTCTGTAGACCCGTAGTGACGGTATGAAGCCGACTGTTCTCTAACTTCTCTGTCGAAAGGGATTCTGTGAGCGCCCGCAACTCGTCTGTCAGTCGCGACATCTCGATCGTGCACTGCTCCAATTCTTCCTCTTTCGAACAAGATTTGGCGCGCCACTCTAGCTCCATTCTGTTGTAGTCTGAACGGAGAGAGGCAATCGCAATCTCCGCGTTTGCTGTGGATACTCTGAGCATCGACTCAAGTTTTTCTGCGCGTTGCACGACTTCAGAATTGTGTGAGTTGGCCTTTTCAACATCTGACAGGAGTTGGTGTTTCTGCTCTTTCAGGCTATCCGAGTGAGCCCTCTGTTCGGCAGCCTCAGCTTCCATACTAGCAACTTGAGCCGTCAGTTCGTCGTTTCGTCGCATCAGATCTTCCACCTTGGCCCTCTCCAATCGTAGCGGCTCCTCGATTCTCTCACAGCGGTCTTCCAGATCTTGGCATATCAAGCCCACATTGCGTATGAGGAGCTCACGCCGGTGGATCGTCTCGTGTTCAAGATCTGTGGCGAGACGCGCACGCCAATTCTGACTGCTAAAAGTCATGTCCGGCGTGCACATCTGCTCTACCAAAGAGGTTTTACCGGAAAGTGGGCGTTTACGGCTATGATGACAACACAAAGCAGAATCGGCGGCGAAGTGTGCTTTTCCCTGAAGGAATTTTGTCGCCAATGTCGCAGGGAGAAGACATGGACCAGACTGTGACTTGAGAGCCGCTGTGACAGTGAGAGAAAAGAGCGTGAGGCACAGATGTAGCTGAGTATTCAGAAAAGGCTGGTAACATGCTCCGTCCGGAAACACGTGATCAGTAGTGGAAGGCTTGTCGAAAGACAAATCACACAGCTCATGGATCCTGTTGGCAATCGCAGGCACGGAAATTGCTTCCGCGACACCCTTTATGATTGACGGGGCCATCTCAACAAGGTCCAGCAGCTCAGCGGTCAAAATCTGCAATGTGCGAACTTGTTGAATGTTGAATCCACGAGGCGAGAGAATGACTGCAAGAACCTTGTCAAAGAACGGTCTGAACAGTGCAGCATCTAGGTTTTTCTGCAATCGTCAGAAGTATAAAATGACAAGAGGACATGCTCCACAGCTTACCGCATAGTCTCGAAGTGACAACCGTAGCGTCCTGATAGGACCTCGACTGCTTCTCGAATGTAGCTCAAAATGCAGCAAGCAATTCACATACGCTGCTACGACCTCCGGCGGAAGTGGCATCCCAGTCGACAAAGCGCCAACACAGGCAAGGGCCTGGAGAGTTTAGCTCTCACGTAGCTGTCAACGGCAGACTCTCACTTACTTCGAGCTGCAACTCCTGGCTGATGTCCGACCTCAACGCCTTCTCCATGAGCTTCTGCAGGACTGGTTGGTTACATTGAGACCATTTCTGTCGGGCTAGAGGATCCACGGCGGCAATGGTCTCATTAGCAATCCTCATATCAGCAATCGCAGTCCTAATCGGGACGCCAGAATTCTCTTTGCAAGCCCATATGGCCCTCAACGACAGTAATTGGAGGGTCTTTGCAGCCTTTGCACCCGTGAAGAATTCCCCATAGGCACCGAACCTGAAAGCAGTCTCACATCCTTCCGGGTTGTAGGATATGGGAGCATCTCCTAGTGGGCGGGTTTTCCTGCATGAGCCATCGATGGCGGCAATGACGGCAAGGCAAAGTAAAGCCGGCGACTGATCCTGAGCAGCCCTAAGATTTCTGAGGATTCGAAAAAGTTGATCCTCGAGACCTTTGAGTGTTGCTCTAGGGATTAGCCCAAGCAAGTCTTGGCACGCTCCTGTGAGCAACGTTTGCATGAAGCCAAGATTGGTGGCACATGGCGTCTGCACTGCCCGCTCGCAGACGCCCAAGAAAAAGGCCTGAGCAGTGGCAGGAAGGGCTATGTCATCATGGAGGGGTTCAGACAGGATCACGAGGCAGACCCTGGAGTACTGTTCAGAGATGAGCATACTGAACGCGGCGCATTGCTGGATAGTAACGAACCTGATCGAGCTCTGTCGCTGTTATTTTTGCCTTACCCAACAATGTATCCAACAAATTTGGCTTCTGGCGCAGTATCGCGTCTCGCACTGGCAAGGCCTGACCTGATCAAGGTTAGGTATGGAGATTTGACGCGTCAGATTCAAGAGCGCACTTACAGAGCACTTCTAATATGTTCAGGACATATGGCCATTGCGACAAGGCCTCACCAATGATTTCTGCCAACGCGCTGATCTGGCATGGATGCTCTTCGGCCCAAGCATCGATGATGAGCTCGTCGCACCTGAGTAAGACATGCTCGAGCTTCTGATGGCGCAGTCAGCGATGCCTCTTCATGAGAAGGGAAGAGTCTACCTTTAGTGACACCGGGTACGGACAATTCAAGATTCTGTCAATCTCCCGCTCCAACGACTTTAGGGTCCCCATCGTTGCATATGGACATTGATGATGCGAGAAGCCCTCGCATCAACATGTTGGAAGAACTACTGGCGCGTTGGCCCTCGCTTGTTGCGGTAGCAACGCCATCGCTACCGACGCTCAATTGGATCAATTCTCAGCTTCCATCTCATGACACAAGGCAAATAACGTCGCTGCCCACGAATTAACGCTGGCGACGTCCACCGAAATTGCTTGAGGAGGCAATGTGGTCACACAACCTCAGGATACGCATTAACAGGTGGGGAAGAGAGGCGCTACTTTAATAAGCGGACCCACCTCACGCGATGTTGGCAGGCACGGGCTACGTGAGTGAGATGAGCTGAATCCGATTCACCAGTACATAGTACACTGATGTATGCAGCACAGCGCCTGCAGAGCCGATGGCAAAACCCCGGTCTAGGCACTCCTCGAGCGGCGAGGTGGTAGTGTTCGGCGAAGGATCGTCGTGCGAGAATTCCAGTGCGACCCAGACCGTCGCGTCAGCTTCAGCTCCCGGTCTGAAGCCAACGCAGCTCTCGAGTACGTACTCGCGGGCCAATCGACGTTTGCAGACACGTCGATCACGGAATGGCCGCCTGGAAGAGTGGAGGATTGTGCAGAAGTCTATTGAGATCCTGCAGGGTATCACCGTTGCGCGCAAAAATGAGCACGCGACTGGAAGCCGCATTGGTTTCATTTCCTCGGCGAGCCAATTAGACCCATAACAAGCACCAAGAATGCTCTGTTCAAAAAGAGCATCATCGACACCCAGGAAAGTAAGTACTTCTCTCTAACTAAGAACTGGATGTTTCATGTTGTCCTCTGCTCCTCTTCTTTGCGACCACAGTGTGACGTTACTCTTATTCCACGTATGTAAAAACGCAAGGTTTCCGCATCGAGCATTACGTAAATCTTCCCAAGTCAGTCTCTTCTGGATTGAGTTACGCTCTGGAGTTCTTCATCATCTTATTAGAGACACCTATCATTTGACGTTGACCACGAATGCTCCACTTCGGCGGCATTTTTGAGCTTTTAATCTCCCGTCCGCTGTTATATGGCAACGTTCTATTGGCATGAAGCTTCGGGAAGTGATGCAAGCGTTCGATGCCTTCCAGCAGTTATGGACGTATGGTTCCGCTAGCTCTCTGTCTATGACGGGCCCCAGAGCAGTCTCCTGCTTATAGGACTTTACGTGGCCCTTGCATATGCGGCTGCTATTAGATTTGCAACATGATGTGGACTACCATCGGTCGGTTGGATGGAGCCAAGTTGTCTCTTGATCAGCCTCTGCTGTACAGACTCGATCACGTTGTGTCTCCTTTTTTCCATTCTGTCTACTCCGTAGACCATACATAATTCTCTGTGCCACATTGGGCACTCTGCGTTCGCTCCAACGACCTGTGGACCTGAGCCGCAGCTACATACGGGCCTGGAGTACGGTGTACATACTCCGTACCAGTTGTCAAGAGTCGGCCTAATGGGACGTGCTGCTCACTAGTGTGAGCTCGACGCAGGTCCTTCATGACCGGCTATGATTTTCGTATCGTACAGGTACCGGGCGCTCGGCGGCAAATGCGGCTGCGCTCGGAAACGAAGCTACAGCAGTGTCTGCCGCAACGCATGTTAGCGAGACAGATGGAAGTTGTGGGGGGAAGGCAGTTTGATCTGGAAGGAGGTTAGTCTTCGGCGGGCGAGGGCGAGTCGACGAAGCAGGTGTGAGACAAAACAACCTCGGAATCTTCGCTCGGTGCCACTGTCGTTTGTGAGACCGCCGCCCGCATCGCCCTAGAGTCGAGTAACACAGACTGCTAGGAGTATTATCAGCCAAACATTCACCCACTGCACGGAGGGATCGTTGGCAACATTTCAGGGCGGTACCCAGGTAGGCAGGCGCTTCTCACCTACCATACACGTATGTAGGGCTGCATCCTTTGCATACACGATAAAGAGTTACAACGGCTCGGGAGCTGCTCGATCTCGCTTACGGTCCAGCAATGATAATCTCAGCCATGGGGACGTTATGAGGAGTTTTTGGATGTACAGTCTTACGAGCAAATGTCCCTCGAAGCGATAAAGTGGACTCGACACCAGAGAGTTTGAGACAAAATCGTCTGATAACCAGAAACCATCCATGGGCGTCTACTACAACGCCGCGGCCCAGCAACAGACCCGCGGGAGGATGAGAGTGCGGCTCTGACGAGATGGCGGCGCCCGATGTGTGGCATCGTGTCAGAAACCGCCATCTGGACCATTCTGCGTATGTATGTACGATAGGTTGCACGATAACCGCTGCAGCTGGCCAGGGCCTCGTTTGTCTCAAGTAAAAGAAACGGCCTGGAAAGAGCCAAGAGGGCGGTGCGCCTTTTGGGCTGCAGTCCCCGCACATCGGCACTTGGATTTCCACGTGTAGAAATCGAGCACTGACATACCGAGTTCCACTCAGCTGCCGCCGGAGATGGGCGCGTAGACCGCTTACCTTACGACACAGGCGCAAGGGACAAAAGGAAAAATGGAGAAAGTTGGCTATCGATCGATCCTGTCGGGAAAGGACTCAAGGGTGGCTGCTGATCTGTACGGGGTACCTACCTCCGTCCTCACCTCTTCCATGGATCCAGGGATGCGTCCGGATTTTGGGTACGCCCACATGCGGGCAGGAGTTCAGGCGGGACTCGGGAGATCCGGACTCGACCAGTCGGCTTCATCTGCTTCAGGATGCCGTTCCTCGTTCACCCGACCACATGAGGCTTTTTACGAACGCAGGCGAGGAGGCCCTTGTCCTTGCTGGGTGCATTTTGTATGGAAGTCGCTTGAGAGCCCGGTCTCTTTCTCATTACTTAACCCGCGTCGATTCTCTTACCGCCCGTGAGGACATATCGTGGCCGTGCGCAAAGACAGACTTGTCGGATCTCAATCGCCCTGACGCTCCCGTGTGTGGAGTCGTGTATGCGGAGTCGTCCGTCATGTACACCGTCATCCCTGACTCTGGACCTGCTAGGCCGAAACGACGAGACGGCCCCCTTGCCTTTTGCCCTACGCTGTACATACACGCTAACCTTCCCGCTGGTGAGGACCTTGGATGGTGCGCGCGATCGGTAGCACCGGAATTTCAGAACAAGCTCTTGGGCACGCTGACTTGTACCTTCCTTTACGAGCAATGACAGACGTGGACTCGTGCCGGGTTCAGATGTCCGGGGGCACAAGAGGAGCAAGGCAGGACAAGTCAGATGTCGCCTGCTCCTCCCTACCGCTAGGGAGCCTAACCAGTGTAAAACACTCCATCACGCTACTCGAGTAGACCTCCTCATAGATAATAATGCTCTCTCCTCACCGGTCCTCGGCTTCACACTCTCCCCAGCGCGCCCAGATGGTCTTGTCGCACCCTGCTCCGTTGTCGTCTCGCCGGTGCGGTTATCCATGAGATCCCTTCGGCGGCTCTTGGGGCCTTTCTCAGGCCAAGTGCGTCACGCGAGGAGCGAAACCCTCAGATCCAGCCCCTCCAGCAGCCGAGGCGGTTATTTCAGCAACCTCCAGCCTTCCAGGACGGTGGTGCGGAGCTCTGGCTGGACCCTGGCTCTCGCTGCTGTAGGAGGAGGCCTGGCATACGCGTTCGGCGTCAATCAAACCGGACGAGACTCGCGCTTCCCTTCTGTCGGTAGAGTCGGTGCCCACGCGGCCCCGAGATATGCGACCCAACACCAGTTGGAAAAGGTAAAAACCACGAACGAGCTGATCTGCGTCCGAGTCACTCTTATACTCACTCTCCGCTCAGGCCGTGCAGGAGCTGCGACAGGCGCTCGGGGAAGATGCCATCACGACTGACGAGGAGGATCTTCGCCAGCACGGCTACTCGGAGTGGTCCTCCGTCAATGTCACCGAGCTGCCAGTTGCCGTGGCCTACCCCAAATCGACGGATGAAGTTTCGCATATAGCAAAAGTATGCCACCGATACCGCATTCCCATGAGTGAGTGAGAAAGTTGCCCCTTCATGTAAGCTTATTGCAGGCCAGTTCTCATCTGTCGTCTGCGCAAGTCCCCTACTCTGGCGGCTCAAGCCTTGAGGCGAATTTCTCCGCGCCTTATGGAGGCATCAGCATCGACTTTGCATTCATGGACAAGATCATTTCGCTAAACGATGATGAGTGCGTCCCTATCGAACATGTTTCAGTTTCATCGGTTGCTGACATGGTCATCAGTATGGACGTCGTGGTACAACCGTCGGTACCTTGGGTGGGTCTGAATGAGAAGATCCAGGACTCGGGCCTGTTCTTCCCTGTAGACCCCAGCCCTTCCGTAGGTCAAACCCCTGATGAGCGAAACACGTAACATGCGTTCGTTGACTTTTTGCAGGCAAAAATAGGCGGCATGGTCGGGACCAGCTGCAGGTATGCGGTTCCTTACGGAGAAGCACAGGTACCGAGGTACTTTGGGCGAGCTGACTTGTCTTGTCTCGCAGTGGCACGAACGCCGTACGTTATGGTACGATGAAGGATTGGGTCGTCAATTTGACAGTCGTGCTCGCCGATGGCACCGTCATCAAAACTCGCAAACGACCTCGGTGAGTTCGCCACGGGCACTCTTCCCTTTACGTATACTGAATCTCGTGCAGCAAATCCTCCGCGGGGTATAACCTTACGAATCTCTTCATCGGCTCAGAGGGAACTCTTGGGTTGGTGACCGAGATCACTCTGAAACTCGCGGTAATTCCTCAAGCGACGAGCGTTGCCGTCGTGACCTTTCCATCCGTGCGCGATGCCGCGGCCGCTGCGTCCAAGATCATGCGCGCTGGCGTACCCGTCGCCGCTATGGAACTCATGGATGAGCTCCAGATGGGGGTTGTAAACCGCTCAGGTGCTACAAGCCGGCGATGGAAGGAGGTCCCAACCATGTTCTTCAAGTGAGTTGTGTTTGTCATTTGCTTGCCGCTGTTTCCTGCACATCGTGTGCTTCTAGAGCTCGCCGTATCATGAAATGCTGATATCTGATAATTCAGATTTTCCGGAACCAAAGCCGGTGTAAGTCTGCGGGAAAGTTCATAGTGAGACTCGGTCCTAATTCACTTTTTTCAGGTTGAGGAAAACATCATGTTGGTGAGGCAAATAGCCTCTGCTCACAAGAGCGGAGATTTCGACTTTGCCAGCTCGCCTGAAGAGCAGAAAAAACTCTGGTCTGCTCGGAAAGAGTCTTTCTGGAGCATGCTTGCGCTTTGTGGTGAGGGTTACGACGTCTTTTCAACCGACGTGGCGGTCCCTCTATCAAGGCTGGCCGATATAATCGGTAAGTGAAAAGATCGTGATCCCGGCATGCTTGCATTAATCTCACGCCGCATCACATAGAAATCTGTAAGAGAAATCTTGACAGTCTCGGCATATTCGCCAGCATGCTCGGCCATGTCGGAGATGGCAATTTCCACGCGAGCATCTTATACAACAAAAAGGACCCCAAGGAGTGTGCCGCCGTCAAGAAGTGTGTGAACGACATGGTCGAGCTTGCACTGGAGATGGAGGGCACCTGCACGGGCGAGCACGGGGTGGGACTGGGAAAGAAGGAGTCGCTTGTGAAAGAGCTGGGCTCGGACACGGTGAACGTGATGAAGACCGTGAAAGCAGCGTTGGACCCGCATTGGCTCATGAACCCGGGCAAAATCATCGATCTTCCCGGGGGGATGTGAGTCTTGCTCTGGGGCTGATCGTCGCTTTTCATGAGGATTTGTCATGTTTGTTGGATATCTTGCATGTCTTGCATTTCAGCCGAGCGGATTTTTGCTCTCCATATATTTCGGTTGTACTCCTGCAGTGTTGATACCAAGTAGTAGTTTATCTGTGCAGCTTGATATGCTTGCACTCGTGGCACCTCCACCATAACTCAACGTCCTGGATAGGAACAGTTCATCTTTTGATGAGGGCTACGTCGAGGATGGTTAACTTTCGTCGCAATACTTCTGATTACTCTATACATAGTCGACCCTGAGATACCGCCGCTGCTTTAACCTGGGTTACGTGTGAGTTCTTTTCATAATTCCAAAAATCAGTCAGCACCAGCAATATCGTGCTTTGAGGCTCTGGACCAGCTTTGAGACGCAACCTTGTCCGTAATGGTTTCGTGAAAGAACTTGTAAATTCAGTGAACATCATGTAGAGAAGTCGAGGCTGGCTGATTGAGACGTGAAGAGTGATACACGGCTCTTCGAACTTATTGCTGACGACCAGTCGCTTACAACAGCTTTGGGACGGGTATGTGTGCTGTACCTTGGGCATAGTATATCCATATCTCAAACTTGGTCCGGTGTAGTATCTTTACCCGGCGTCGTCGCTCCGCTGCTGGGTGAGTGCAACAAGTCTAGAAGTGATCTGTCAAAGACTTCGCCCGTCTTTAAGGACCGATTTTTACGTCGTGGCTAGCTGCCGGATGAGCCAGAGCTGTCTCATGAGCTTGCATCGTCATCTTCGTCGTGGTGTGAAGGTCATGCGATAGTATCCAGTGGGATAGTACAAGGAGAGTATAGTGTAGCCGTGTCTGGACATCTGGCATGCAAGCGTGATCACTGCGGCGTACATTGCACAGATGTGTGCTGCCCGTCGGTGTCTTTATTGCCACGGTCAGATTCAGACTCCAACTAGGATATGCGATTCTCCCAGCGACTCAAGATCGCATCGAGGCATAACGCCGTGGAAGACCCGCCGTGCGGCAGCAACATGCGGGCAGTAGATGCGCGTAGCACTGAGTATTGATATGTACTTGTTGCATATTGCCAGTAGTCCATGGCAGAGATGCGACGGGCAAATGCGATGCATGAAACCTCACGATCGTCCAGACGGACGTGACCGAGCAAAGGACAATTCTCTTCCTCCATCTCCCACGCAAGGTGAGACGATCAACGAAAAGAATGAGCCCGTGAAGGTCGTTTTTGTTTCAAAAATTCCCAGCCGATCCGAAGACCAACTGGAGCAGTCAAGTAGTTGTAGTTTTCAACTAGCAAAAACACGATCTGGAGGAAGAAGACAGTTAGCATTAAAAGTTAGTAGAGAGATAGCGATGGCTGTTGAAGAAGTAAGATCCTTACCTCGGACGAATCCTCACTGATACGCGTAATGCCCTTGCACTTGGATGAAGAGAAAAGAAGGAGAGGTGAGGGAGGGAGCGGCAAGAATATATAGGCCTCCGCTGACTCATTTCGCTTAATTGGCGCGCTTGGCGGGGCAACTATTGTCCGGTAACCACAAACCGACATTTTGAGCGTGGTGAATTGCAAGAAGAATCATCAACCACTCTCGATCATTGACTCGTTGCATTCGGTTGCACCGCAATCATGGGTCGTGGACCGTAAGTGATAGCTTCTTTGTCCTTTGCCTCTTCCACTGCCGTGTCGCAGTGATGCGCATGGCTTTGGAGGATAGTGATGTCGGTAGTCGACCGGCTGCTCATCCTCAATATCGCTGTCACCCCAGGAACTGAAGATATATGCTACGCAACTGCTCCAGTCGCTAACCCGATGGTCGTCTCTCAGGAAGAAACATCAGAAGCGCCTTAGCGCGCCCTCTCACTGGCTTCTCGACAAGCTCTCCGGAGCCTATGCTCCTCGCCCGAGTCCTGGACCTCACAAACTGCGCGATTGCATGCCCCTCATCGTGTTCATCCGAAACAGGTTTGCACCGACATTCCCTCCCACTTACCAAAGCCCTCCCAGCTGACATTTCAAACCAACAGACTCAAATATGCCCTGAACGCGCGCGAGACGAAAGCGATCGTGATGCAGCGGCTCATCAAAGTCGACGGCAAGGTCCGCACCGACGCAACCTACCCGGCCGGCTTCATGGACGTCATCTCGATCGAGAAGACGGGCGAGAACTTCCGGCTGGTGTACGACACCAAAGGTCGCTTCACGGTGCACCGCATCACGGCCGAGGAGGCCGAGTACAAGCTCGGCAAGGTCAAGCAGGTCCGGCTCGGCAAGAAGGCCATCCCATTCTTGGTTACGCATGATGCGAGAACGTGAGTCGCCCTGACCTCGTGCATCTGTCAGCCGTTGGACCAAGCTTTGGCGATTCGGGCCCCGAGGATGGCGAAGCTTGTTTCTTCGCGTCTGGGGGTTGCTGGAGGGGTCGCGGCGATGTGCACACACGGTACGAATGAGACTTTGATGGCTAACGTGAACTTTCTGCGTCTTGCAGGATCCGGTACCCCGACCCGGCCATCAAGGTCAACGACACTGTCAAGATCGACCTGGCGACGGGCAAGATCACCGACTTCATCCGGTTCGACACGGGCGTCATCGCGATGGTGACGGGCGGGCGCAACATGGGCCGGGTGGGCGTCATCACCCATCGCGAGCGGCACGACGGCGGCTTCAACATCGTGCACATCAAGGACGTGATCGACAACGAGTTCGCCACCCGTGAGAGCAACGTCTTTGTCATCGGCCAGGAGAAGCCCTGGATCAGTCTGCCTAAGGGCAAGGGTGTCAAGGTGCGTTGTATTCCGCTTGCTGCTTGTCTTGGTATTGTACTACAATGTTGCTGACACAAACTGCAGCTGTCGATTGCGGAGGAACGAGACCGGCGTCGGGCAGTCGCTCAGGCTGGCCACTAGGTGAGAAAGCGCCCGACCGCATGAGCAATTTGCATTTGGCCTGCCATCGACTCTAGGCCTGGCTGGTCAACACTTGTAGCTTGTTTAATAGGTAAAATGAGCGTGAAGATCACAGAATGGGGCACGGTCGATTTCCAATGTTGACTGACCACAATACCCTGGTATTGTATTGACCGCACATGTCAACAGTAAAGCCAATCAAAATAAGACCAACGCGTGACACTGTTGACGGTTTGATATATTATGCATTAGGATGTACTGCCAATACGAATGGTGTGATATACACAAGCGAGAGGTATCCGACGTATGCTCATGGAATCAAGAAACGACGCCAAAAAACGACCCGCCAATCAAGACACAGTACGCTTACAACGTGGACAGTCAATCTTTTGCCCACCAGCCCCGTCTTCTCTTCGTAAATAGCAACGGTCAAGCCAGAACACGCTCAAGCATACTCGTCCTTGACCCGCGAGTGCGCATCCGAGTCGATGAAGCTGCCGCGGCTGCGCGTGCTCCGCTTGCGGCCGAACATGCCGCCCCTCCGGCTGCTGGTGGCGGTCTTGTTCCGGTTGGCGGCGCCCGACAGGCAGAAGAGGATCGTGGACAGCAGGAAGCAGGCCACGGCTCCCCAGGCGAATCCGAAAGCCCTAACGCCGATGTCGGCTTGGCGGTCGGCGGCGCGGAAGCCGTTGCGGCCTTCGATGACCCAGGAGCTGCGTGAGTGTGTTAGCGGGTGTGGAACGAATGGATTAAGAATATGTGGAACAGGAAACGTACGTCATGAGTGCCGCGGCAACGGCTTGGAAGAGCAGAGCAACGCCGGTGGTCATGCCGGAGATGTAGCCACCGAGTCGGCTGCAGAGCGCCAGGAGGCCGGTCAAGAGAGCAATGGCGGCGAAGAAGAGAGCGAGCAGGTAGAAGACGAACATGAACCGGGACATGTAGAAGTAGTGGTTCGTTCTGCAAGCGGTTAGCTTCAGTCTGCGTCCCTTAGATATCAGGTGTGAGTCAACGTACCCGATAAACTCTTCAGGCACGCCCTCCTCGGTTCCAAAGTTTGTCCGATGGGTGGGAGAGAATGGTAGCGCAGGGACCGGGGAGCCGCAGTCTGCGTTGCGGCCGTTGACCGGATTGACGCCGCAGAGGGCCCAGAAGGTCCATGAGGTGGGATTGCGCGGCGAGCCGGCTATGTCGTCGGTGCTGGCGCGCAGAAAGTAGACGGAGCTGATGGGGAAGCTGTTGACGCCGCCGGAGAGAATGACGAGGAGCTGGAGGAGGATTCCGCCCGCAAGGAGGATGAGGGAGGCGAGCCCCAGAGCTGGACCTATACCGGGCGCGACAATGGTCAGCTGAGTTCGACATGCTAAATGGCGGTGATGTGATCCGGGATGTCGCTTACGAGCTGCTCCCATGGCGAATTATTCGGAAGAATTAATAGCGATCGGGCGCTGCTGTCGTTTGCAAGCTTGGACGTGCGACGAGGAGCTCGACGGGGCTGAGGGAGTGCCTGTAGAGAGCAGTCACAAGTCAGCTACAGGTAGTCTCGTCATTGATGAATCTCTGAGTTGATTATCGTACCTTGAGCTGTTAGGGGGATTAGAAGCTAAAGAGAACGGGATGGGGATGATGGAGCTGATGAGATGCGTGGAAGAAGAGAAAGAGAAAAGGACGCAAAGACGCTTTATGATGATCGTGGGTAGCGGGAGGGGGGATGACGTTTGGTCGTCGCAAAGCAAAGGCCAAGCGGAAAACGCCAAGGGGCCAAGGCCCAAGGAAAAGTTGGAAAGCCCCGACCCGTGCCGAGCTGCGTTCCGCAACCGTGGCAACGTCACCGCCGTCAAGCTGATCACGTCGCCAGCTGAAACAGAATGGGTAAACATCAACGATTGAATAAACAGACTCTTTATCATTCAGATACCCGTATCGGCCTAGGCAAGAGGGTTTCGACAACTTCATAAGTCTCACGATTTCAAGATTTTTTAATGGTTCCACCTTGCGTTCCACGACTCCATGAGGTAGCATCGTCCATGTTACCGCCTCATGTCGACTTCTCTTACTCCGTACATACTATGTACATGCTATTATCACGCTATTACGCACTTCCCGCCATCGTTCCAAGGACCGCAGGCCCTATCACCATGATCACCATTTGCTTTTGTTAGCAAGAGCAAGCCTCTACTACCGTTAGCTATCCGCCAAATGCCCGACTAGCACCTGAGGTAGCTTCAAGGGTATCGTTGCAATACTGGCCTTGCTAGATTGAGCTGTCTGCTCACTATTACCCTCCTCGGCCGCATTGCGCATACTGCCCAGGCGAGTATCAAGTACGGAGTGGATCAATTGATGGCTCTCGTATCTTCAATCGATGCCCCGTCGCCTAAGGTCAGAGAGACAACGAGCCATGACGTCACCTACGCTTCTTTTGCGCTCTGGAGGTCGGTCTCACTAATAAAACCTAGGATCTATCTCAATCCCATAGTAACTACTATTGGAAGACCTTTCTTATTGATAGCAAGGTTTTGCAGCTTTCCAATGGGATAGTATTAGTGCCCTTTACGTTTAGTGCCTCCGGGCGTACCAAAAATCATCATCATCGACGATTCATCGTATGATGCCGAGCTGACCACAACCCCGCTTCTTTAAAGGTAGTAGAGATCCCCTTCTATCTTATTACAAAGCTCTCAGATATCGTCTTCTTTTTCCTCTAATAGTCCCAGTAACCATCAAAGAACCAATGTCACCATCGACAAGTATGGCGCTGTGCGAGCTCTGCAAGCGCTTCGATATCGGAGGAATGCTACAACAAGCTTTTGATAGGCCACAAGGAACTAACCCTTTTCATAATCGCTCCATGTATGATGATAAGGAATACCATTCGAAAGTCATCGAAGAGTGTTTTCGCCACCAGAGGAGCCTCGCCATCTTACTAAAGTACTCGGAAAGTGGTTGTCAATTATGTACTTTTCTATGGCGGAATTGGCTGGCGGTCCATGCTAAGAGCCCCGAAGAAGGGCCTACCTTGGACAGCTTGGAAGAAGATCCAGAATACCAGGGACAGATATACATTGGATGTTATGCCGTTCAAGGCACTGCTTCTAGCTCTCCACGATTCTTTGCCGATAGACACGTGTGTTCCGGTGTTTCGGAATTTTTCTGCGCAGATTGTCTATGCGAGTTTGAGGCATTCACCGACGAAGGTAAGCTTGACGATTGCCCAACGTCAACAATGTCCTCTCTGGTAGCTCCGGAGACTAAAGCTGAGGTGCGTAGATTATCCGCCTTGGGAAGCCAAAGAACTCCTTGCTGGTGAGATCTATTCCGATTCTGGATCGAGAAAATGTCTATCAAAAGCCAATGGTTGGCTGCAATCGTGCCTCACGGGGCACGATACTTGTTCTCGGCATTCCGAAGCCGACAAGCTCCTTCCAACCCGAGTCATTGATGTTGGTTCAGCAGAAGATTCGAAAGAGCCTCGCTTGATCATTTCAAACGGTCAAGTTGGTACCTGGGCTGCGCTCAGCTACTGTTGGGGTGGCGCCTCGGCGTTTACCTTACGGGAAGAGACACTGGCCAAGTTTAGTCAAGGATTTCCCTTGGAAACTGTTCCCGCAACAATTAGAGACGCTATCATCGTCACTAGGTCTCTAGGATTGGAGTACCTATGGGTTGATGCGCTATGTATCTTCCAGGACGATACACACGATTGGGCAACAGAGGCCTCGCGTATGAGCTACATATACAAACAAGCTCAAATTACCATCGCGGCCGCCCTCGCCCCGTCATCGAAAGCAGGCATTTTTACGAAGAGGAAAGAGTCTATCATCTCTTGCCGCTTGCCTTGGTCAGCTACAAGGCGAGGAACGGCGTACACGAACATTGACGACACGAAGAAGATCTATCTTCGCCATTATCGACGTGCGGATCTCGAGGACCCAAAATATTGGCCATGGAGCGCTCGGGGATGGACGCTACAAGAAGACCAATTATCGTGGCGTATGCTGATTTACGGGACCGGAAGAATGCTGTGGAAATGCCCCTCCGTGCAGGTCGACGAGGCAGGCCATATGATGAAGCCTCCACATCACCTGGCAAAGCGATACTTCCCGCCAGAGGGAGCAAGAGAGGGCGACCCGGCATCATCTTGCTCGCCACCGAGCCTTCCGCTTCTCTCAGCTCAATTTCAACACCGAACAAGAATTGATGGATTTTTTTCGGGATCCGATCTATATACCGCATGGTATGCAATCATTGCCGATTTCACCCGTCGTGACTTGACATGTCCCGAGGACGTATTGCCAGCACTCTCCGGTTTGGCGTCAGAATTCTCGTCTTTGAATGGAGATAAGTATCGTGCAGGGCTCTGGGAAAAGGACATGATTTGCGGTCTGCTGTGGCGCCGAGAACAATTCCCATTATCCTACAGGTTCGGTGACGAGATCAGACGTGGCCCGGGAGATGCACCGTCCTGGAGCTGGGCAGGTGTCTACGGTGGCGCTACGGAATGGTTCCATCATCAGAAGATGATGATGAGAGAGTACCAAGAAGATATTGCTTCAGCTCGTGAGGTTGCCAACGTCATCGATACAGACATTGAACTGGACGGTCTCGATCCATATGGCAGAATCCGAAGGGGGGCTCTCATTCTTGAGGCGCCTTGCTATTTCTTGCGCAAAATCCCTCTTTCGCTTCTCGAGAGCGAACCAGAAGGAAGTGCTGGTTCTCCAACTGCTTTTTTCTGGAGATTTATCAGTTACAGGCGTGAGGTTGCAGAAGTGCATGTCCAACATCCCGGGCAGCAATTCGCCCTACTTCAAATGGTCGTCAACACAGAGCTGCGGCTAAAGATGGAGTTCCTGCTTGTAGAGACTATCGGAAATCGTCGTGACGAATTCAGGCGTCTCTCATGGATAAGTGTTGATGGCAGAAGGGAGATTGATCGCGATGAAATGGAACGCGAAGACCAGGCGTTTCTGCGAGGGATATTGGCCGATGAATGGCCCGTCAAAATTTTCACTCTGGTCTAGACAGGGAAGCAAGTGATTGTACGGAGTACTAGGCTATTCCATGGACTGGCAGTGGCAAGCTGGGTGGCCGTTTGAGCGTATAGCGAGCTAGATCAGATGGCGCGATCCTTCAAACAGGATCGCTCATCCAGTTGGTACTTAATTCGGACTGTTTTGAAGCTGCAGATAGCTGAGTAGGTGACCTGTAACGTTGTCCTGCTCATCCCTTCTTATCCTTACGTACTAGGACCCGGGTAAGCGCTTACCTAAATCATATAGGGGTCCAGATGTCTGGCGGATATTCACTTACCTACCACGTGTGCCTATGTAGATGTGGAGATCTGATTGACTACGAATATGGAGTACATATATCCATACTATCCCTTCCTCTCGTAAAGGCAATCGAGATCTTTGACGACCGATCATCAATCGCCAGGATTTGTAGATGTAAAAACTCTTCAAAGTGGCTGATAGCTCTAAGCAACAAGATTTTGCAGGTGGAGCTCAGCGGCAGTCTCTCCTAGAATCAACTCAACCATATCATTATCTCGAAAGAAATGCGAACATCCGTGGGTCCGGGATTGCCGTCGTAATGTCAACGACGGTATGGCCGCCACTACCGCCTGACCAGCTGATCAAGGAGGAAGAAGCTTCGCTCGTATGCATACCCAGTTCTGTACCGGTGCTGTTGGCCATTGAACGCTTCGCTCACCTGGCCAGGCCCGCGAACTCGAGTGGCTCCTCAACGCGCTCCAGGAAACGCTCGAGTCGCTAAAGGAAGGCCTCGAAGCATGCAACGCCCTGCTCGCGCCGCAGGAGACTGGCTCAACGCTCGTGCTCTCTTCCCAACGGTCAGAAGCTCTGAAAGGATTTGTGACTCGTGTGGGTACGCGTATAGTCAAAGGTGTAGGTCGTCAGGACACCTGAAGTGCTCCGTAGCTCTACTTTGCTGAGGCTTGCACGTCAGGATATCAACATCAAGCTCCCGAGCCTCCCCCCGCCGCGTGGACTGTCGAGCTTCAGGCTCTCCATATCCTCAGCTCCGCAGGCGCCAACGCTGGTGTTGGAGCAGCTGACGCTCGTGCGGACGCTGGTCAATACATGCCTCGATGTGGTTGATGTGAGCAGATGGACAGGCAATGCCAAGGATGCGAATTTCATTGCCGGACAATTCCAGCTTTTGCACGAGAATATTGAGGAGGCCAGACAGGCTCTGAAGGGGGTGTCGGCGGCGAGAAAGCAGTGGTGGGAATGTCCGGTCGATGACCAGGTGAGGCTTCCATTACAGCATACGTTCACATACTGACATATCAGACATTCGATCCGCCATTGCCACCAAACCTCTCCTTCCACCTAGGAGTGCATGAAGCCGCACTGGAACTGCAGATTCGCGTCCTTGAGCCAGTCGCCAGTTCCGGTGCGGCGGACACCTTCTCCGGCTTCGGCATTCGTGACCGGCTTGCGCTTGCCCTGGGCGCGTCCAGAGCTCACGCCCACGAAGAGGCAAACGAGACTTTTACTTATCTGGGGCAAGAGGTTCGGGTCAAGGAGAAGATCCGAGTCGAGAGCATGGACCCGAGCCTGATTGCCGCACTGGCGAAGCTAAGTGCCCTTGAGCATGCGGTTGAACATAGTCGCGAAGCCTTGCGCATCGTAATGGGGAAAGAAGAATGAGGAGTGAAGATGTTATCGAAGTGCAATGTTCGGAGTGCTGAATTCTTTTACAGCTGCTTTCTATACCCTTTCCCAACTATATTAGATCCACCTTCGTCCTTCCGCTTCGCGCCGCTCTTGTCTTCGGCTCTCTTTACCTGCCACAAAACATATGGATACACCAGGTCCGACACGAACGATACGCCTACCAGGAACAGCGCAAAAGGGGTCACGAAATACGCGTGCGCCTCTCTCCAAAGGTACCATCGCCAGGCATAATACAGATAAAACCCAATGACGGACCCTAGGGTCCTCGTCAACCTACAATGACAGCGTGCTTATCAGTGTCCATCACACATGATAGATGAGGATAGCAAAGCCCTACCAGATGCTCCACCCAACACCTCGGGAATGATTCCTGACAATCAACATGGCCAGGCTAGCGGCGCTCAGATACGCCTGGGTCACCGCAGCGCTCCAGAAAGCTAACTCAGTCATGTCCGCGGCCCCTTCAACGCCCTGGTAGAACATCCCCTTCTTCCCGTTGATACCGTTATCGATCCACCATTTCGCAAAACAGCCGTGCCCCACAATGGCAAGACTTGCGACCACGGCGAATATCTTGCCAAGATTATCTGCCACAGTAGGAGCGTGCTGCCACTCGCGCCTGCCGTGCGCCAGCAGTCCGTATATAAGCCCGACATCTATGACGAGCCAGAGGCAGAATACTGCGCGCTCGAGGGGTTCCTCGGCTACGAACAGCCCGTAAACAAACTCCCATCCGAAGTTTAAGGCGAGGGCCAGTAGAGGCATGCCATAGGAGCGATCCCGAAGTGAACGCAGGAAGAGGAGTATGTATGCTATTGTCCATAGAGAGCCTCCCACCTGCAGGAGGAGGTTAGAGATGGGGTGGAAGTACGACGGGACGGTGGGCGGAGGGATGTCGCTTGAGCCCATCTTGAGCGATTTGGTGAGCTGAACTAGCTGGTCGGACGAGGAGTAGAGAGAGTAGCATTGTAGGCACGTTTGAGTGTGAAAAAGTAACGGGTGTGGTTTGTCAAGGACGAATCCTTTCGGACGTCGGGGTGCCTCCAGAGTATTTTCTTGGCATCCGCTACGACACCATCGAACAGTAACGGACTCGCTTTCTACACATCAATTGATCACCACTCAATCTTGCACCATTCCCCTCTCAACCCAAATTCTTGTCCCTATACCACAATTGCCGCTCGGAGGATTTACAAGCGGGAACACTATTCTCACCTTCTCGGCAATTGGACCGTTGTCATCCAGCGAACCAGTCGCACCCCGTCATATGCTTTCACGATGACCAGCTCCGAGCACACCGCAAGCCATGCCGGCTCAGAACCCTCTCCACGTAAGCACATCATCCATTCCGCCTGAAGCTTGTATACAGCTACGACTAACGCACCAATGCATCGCAGTCGCCACCCGAGAAGAAATGTCCGCCGCCCGCCTTCCTCTAGCATACAGAGACAGATGCGCCGGGCTCCTGATACCGCTCAACCGTTGCCGGCGGACAAGTTTCTATCTGCCGTGGAAATGCGAGGTGAGAATGAAGGGTTGTTTTGACGATAGGCTGGGGCAGTTGCTGACATCGAGCCATCAGGACGAACGGCATTCGTATGAAAAGTGCCAATACAAGGAGTTTCAGAGGAGGCTTAAAGAGTTGAAGTGAGCGGCAGAATGGGAATGTCAACTGGGTTACGTATGGCGGCGCAACGGGATTCAAGCTCTTCCCGGCGGACTACGGTATCGCCATATCGCATCTATTGTTCACGGCATTGAGTCATCAAAACTGCTCAAGACACTTCATCTGCCATGCCTGGGGACCTTGCTGAGTTTGGTAAAGCAGTGTTCTGTGATTGGGGCATGGTTCGATCCTCGCAGCAGTTCCGCTTCAAACCCGAGCGATGCGAATGAACTCGATGTCGATGATTGCTGCAGCTGGAGCTGGTATCGCAAGAATGATAGCGAGGAAGACGAAACCGCGACCAAATATCCACAAGGATTGTGTAAACTTCAAGCTCGAGGTAAATCACAGCGGTATCAACTCTCATCAAAGCAGGATGCTCGACTTCCAGCTGCGTTGACGACATGGTATAACGTGGCTCGAAGAATCCGTTCTCATTAGAGAGGGCAACTGATGGATCAATTCAGCTTGTGAACAACCCATTCGTTGCGAAGCAGCAAGGGCGTACTCCGTAGGACATCAATTGATTGAACCCCATCGCCACATCAAGATGCGCTAGTCGCATGAGGTTAGCGCAGTTGTTCGCGATAAGACGTGATCCATCTTATGGATCTATTTTGCCTGCGGAAGCCCTACCCTGGCAGCCGGACCATATTCGTTCAAGAAGCTCCTCCATGTCTCCGGCAGATTGCTATCTCTTGCTAACTCGCTGCTATCGTAGCGGCTTCCTACGTGATCTTGGATAGATAGCAGCCCAAACATCGCAATAGCCATCATTATCGGCCAAGTACTGTCCGTTCCAACACGCTTCCAGTACATGACACCCGCTCTCCTCACCGCGGTCGACTCGAGGGCTCATGTGCACCTCATCGTCGGCTCCAACTCGCTCGCCGGGGCGCGCTGCAAGCGGTCCTTGGCCGTAGGAGCGCGGCCGATACTCGTCGCGCCGGAGCAGGCGGATCTCGCTTTTGGTCTGAGGAAATGCTTGGAAGATAGCCAGGCCACATGGGTGAAGCGAGACTTCAGAGACGATGACTTGACCTCTCTTGGCAGGGAAGAAGTCGATCGCGTGGTTGATGCCGTGTTCGTGACCTTCGGGCGGGTGGATCCCATGAGTGAGTGCGAGGTCATCGAGATATCGGAAATTACTGCTCATAGGTGGTTCAGGCGGGCACATAGCAGCGCTGTGTCGCCGACTGCGCATACCGGTCAACGTTGTGGACGCGCCGGATCTCTGCACCTTCACTCTCCTGTCCACACACACCGACGGACCCCTACAGATT